>Ga0207111_10049_pt1 | contig 34452 bp, 24 predicted proteins | sample Alteio_BWMinHeat_71_FD_153577 | JGI IMG/M metagenome (GOLD analysis project Ga0207111, IMG submission 153577) | Enriched cells from forest soil in Barre Woods Harvard Forest LTER site, Petersham, Massachusetts, United States -... | ecosystem: Environmental > Terrestrial > Soil > Temperate forest >... | reverse complement strand
CCAAAATTTCTCCAGGCTGACCTGATCCAGGTCGCTCAGAGCCATTTCGCGCTGAAGCTGATCGGTTTGTTGCTCTGTTTCACGATTCAAGGAAGCTAGATGATTCTCCAGAATGGACAAGCGCTCCTGCGCTTGTTCGATCTGGTCCGCGTAGAGTTCGCGTACTGAAGGCGTGTTGGGCGTCCGGCACTGCGCCACGTTTCGATTGGCGTGGCATTGAGTGGCAGCCGGTCAAGTAACACTTTCAGCTCATCGCCCATGAATTTCTTGCCGCGCCTGTACTCAACCAGGCGTCCGCACTGTTTGTGCATGACTAGCGCCTCCCCTTCGGGATTGCCTTTGTCATCGACGTCGTAGTAATACATAGCCAAACCGATCTCGTCGATATGTTTCTTGCCATGATCGCAGAAGAAAGCTGGACAGTAGACATCTTCTGCAGCAGCGTAATTTTTAGCCAGCCCGAAGTTTTCCCCCGACACACTTCGTTCGAAGAAACTATCAGCGGTGATAAAAACTTGTGCAGTCTAAAATTTTGCATATGATACAGGGTACGCTGCGCCACGTTCCAATCCACCTTTTCAGCCGCAACGTAGCACAACGACCCCCAGCATTAATTCCATCCTCTGGTAGCAGGCGATCTCATTCTTGGGAGCGACCAAATGAAAAAAGCACTGGTCACAGGAGCAAACGGTTTTATCGGCCATCACCTTGTCAAAGAACTGCTCACTCGCGGCTATTCTGTAAATTGCCTGGTGCGGTACACAAGTGACCTGGCATTGCTGCGCGGATTGCCCGTTACTCTCTACATCGGCGATGTGCGCGAACCCGCGTCTCTGGCCGAACCTCTGAAAGATGCGGAATACGTTTTTCATCTTGGAGCGAAATTATTGGTCCCTACGCAACAGGACTTTGAAGAAACTAACACACAAGGCACGCTCAACATGCTCGAAGCCGCTGAGAAATATTCAGCAGGAACCCTGAAGCGCTTTCTTTACGTGTCCAGCCAGGCCGCTGTCGGGCCGAACAAGGACGCCACGCCCTACAATGAAACGATTGAACCGAAGCCGATCTCGTGGTACGGAACTTCCAAAAAGAAGGCCGAAGATGCTGTCAGAGTACACGCTGATCGACTGCCCGTGACCATCGTGCGGCCCTCGTCCGTGTATGGCGAAGAGGAAAAAGACATCAGTCAGGCGTTTCCCGCCGTCCAAATGGGGCTGCGGCCCAAACTCGGCCTCAACACAAAGTATGTGGTGATGGTTTACGTAGGCGATCTGGTAAAGGGCATGGTAGACGCGGCAGAAAGCGCGCACGCCCTTAATCAAACCTATTTTCTTAATCGTGCCGATGTGATGAGCGCGGTTGACGTGGTCAATGTCGCCGCAAAGATTGTCGGGAAACCCGATGGGCCAGTGATCCCGGTTCCCATGTTTCTGATTCGGGCACTCGCGCCTCTGGGCGAATTGATATACTACGTCACCCGCCAACGACCACCGATCACGCGCGACAAGGCGCTGGAATTGTCGCAACTTTACTGGTTGGCAGACCCTTCAAAGGCGCAGCGTGATTTTGGCTGGAAAGCTGATCATACACTGGAAGCGGGTTTGACCAATACCCTTCGCTATTGGCAGCAGAAGCGCGAGCAAGCACATCAGCAAGTGATCAATGAACCGTTTCGTGAGCGTGCCGCTGTGACCTTTGGCCTCGCCATCGTGGTCGGGCTGATTGAGGCATTGATCGACCTCCCGCTGGGTGGGATCATCCTGACCGGGTTGGCTCATGCGCTTGGTCTCACCGCCGCTCCCTGGTGGCTAACACTCCTGTCGCTTGTCATCGTCTTCGGCGTACTGATGGGCGCTGTCGCGTTACTCACCGCGCGCCGTCCGTTGATCTGGCAGTTTGTTGGCGGGGCTGTCATCGGGGCTGGTCTTGAACTGATCAATCAATTGTGGCTGCACTGGTGGACCTGGAACCCTGTAACCTTCGGGCGTATCCCTGGCCCGTGGCTTCCTGCATTGATCCTGGGTGTGCCTGCCGGGTTGTACCCGATTCTAATCAATGCCATGGTGAATTTCCTGTACAGCCGCCGACTGAAATACTCGTAAAGGCGCAGGTCCAGGACATAAAGTGGAGGGTAACATGACGATTGGCCCCATAACGCAACCGCCAGACGAGTTTGCGCCGGAGCTTACCGAACTGGAACTGGAAAGTCCAAACTTTGGGACAGTCCTTAGAATCATCTGGTTGTCGATACGCAAATTTCTCAGAGAGAAACCCGGCCAGATTCTGGGATCGACGTTTATTTTGCTCTTGCTGTGGGGCACACACGGGCGCATCGAACTTCTGCGAGCAGTATGGCCCGCCTGGCGTGGGCTGGGTGTCGATATTAACAACCGTCCGCAATTGATTCCGGGCCTGCCGTGGGACAACGAGTTAATCTCGTGGGTCATTGGCGTGATCTTGCTGGTGGGCATCCCGATGCTAATGATCAGGTTCGTGTTCAAGGAATCATGGTCGGCCTTTGGACTGGGGCTGCCACCCAAAGGGCGGAGAATCCTGGCGGTTCAGACATTTCTCTTTCTGACGCTAGTTAGCCTACCCGCTTTCTATGTTGGGACGCAGGATGCCGGTATGCAAGACCGCTATCCTTTTTACCGACCCTTTGCCACCGTAGGCGCTTTCATTTTGTACGAGCTGGCCTACTTGCTCTTTTTTCTCGTGATCGAGTTCGTTTTCAGGGGTTATTTGCTGTTCGGATTGGCGGGTGTGCGAGACAGCGAAATCCTGGGGAACGGGCAGCCCATCAGCGACAAATTCTACTTTGACAGGTACGCGATCCTGATCTCCATGCTGTCGTACACAGCCTGGCATCTGGGCAATCCCTTGCCGGAAGTCTGGGGAACCTTGATATGGGGCCTCGCCGCCGGTGCAACAGCATACGCCGTGCGTTCAATCTGGCCTGTCGTGATGTCCCATTGGCTGCTTAATGTTGTGCTTGACGCTATCCTGCTCTCGAAGCATTGACAGCGCGCAGAGCTTTGCCAGACTTAGACCTATTGCCAACTCACCTCGAATGCTACCTTTTGATGCGCTGCGAAGCTGAGCAGAAGATCAACCTGAGATGTGCTGCCGGGATTGAGCATCTGCCCGTCGATGGTGGCGTTCACTGCGGCGGCTCCATCCGGCAGATGGATATGCAGCGTGCATTTTCCGTTCGTAAAGGCGCGATAGCTCCCGGCGATGCGCCCAGAGGCCACGTCGAGCGACAACAACTGTGTCTCAAGGGCATAACGCTCCGGCGGCGCTTTAGGCATAATATCCAGCCCATCGCCGCGTTTGGAAGGCTCGACGCCGCACACGCGCAGCAAAGCCAGCAGCGCCATCGCATCCTGATTGGCATTCATTACCGGGAAATCCGTCATCGGCGTAATGGGGCTTGACCACGTACCGCCCGCGTTTGGCGCGCCCTTACAAAATAGGGAGTCTGGCCCTGACCACAGATTAAACCAGACGTTCGGGAAGGCGGTGGCATGTGCCGCGAATGTATTCCGGTTGAGTGAACGCCAGGCCAGGTCCGGGCGGCTGCGGCGGTAGCCCCAGGTCAGCAACTGCGAAACCGCTGCCCAGATTAATCCTTTGACTTCTACCGGAGCACCCGTCGGCGAGGGATCGTCCAACACGGTCTTGACCGTTTCAATCAACTGCGCTTCGACGTTCATTTCCGATGCCTGTCCGCTGATTAGCGGCCACACCTGCGATTCCAGGCTCAGGTGATGGTCTCCGATGACCACGTCGTTATCGGCATAGTCCTTGAGAATGGCGCGGTGAAACCAGCCTTGACCTGCGTCCCATTGGTCTTTGACGGCTGGCGCAAGTTTATTCGCGGCCAGATCACGCAGATGGGCAGCGAGCGGTCCATCATACGGCTCGACAATGGCTGCTGCCAGCGGGAGAACGTAAACTGCCATCTGGCTGTTAGGGATCGAACCACCCGAACGCTTCGTATTGTCGATACTTACTTGGAGCACATTTTCGAGGGCGGTTTGCAGCACGATGCTGTCATCCCAGTCGCCGTCGCCAATCTTGAGCAAACCGCGCGTGCCATCTGTGAGCGAGTCCAGATGCTGCACCGCGAGCCGAATGTGATCCAATACGCTAATGCCCGGTGTTTTCCCAGGGTCCTGATCGGGCGCGAGGTACAGCGGAACTTTTGTGTTCAGTAGAAAATCGGTATCGCCGGTAGCCGCCAAATACTCCGAGATCGCCAGCAAGAAGAATAAGTCCAGGTCAGAGGGTTGGGCATGAACTCCCAATGCATCTGTCTGCGCGCCATGCCCCAGGAAGCCATAGGGCAGCGCCCCAGTTTGCTTGTTACGCAGGCTCATGATCAGGCTGAGCGCTTGACGCGCCAGATCGGGCCGGATGTACACCATCGGCATCGCAAACAGGCACAGATCACGCGGCACGCCTTCAGCCCCTTCCAGATACAGGTAGGCTGACCCTTGCGGCGTATAGTGCTGGTTGTAATACTGGCTGAACAGGGTCGCCGAGAGCAGATTGTAAGCGTGCCAACTCATTTCGCGCTGAAGGACCGGATCGCACCCGGTAGAGAAATAGAGCAAGTGATCTTTCCACGATTGCAGCGTTTGTGTGAACGGCTCTGCCCCTTTATACCGGCTCAGGTCGAGGGGCACACCGGGTTCAACCGCACCGTAGGCGTAACGCAGATGTTGGCTTGCACCCGCCTCCAGGTGAAGGTCGTGGCGAAAGATCATACAGTACGGCATGGAATCGACGCGATTGGGGGCTTCGGCGATGCTGGCACGTGGAAATTGTGAGCAGTCCGGCTGCGTTACCCCGCCTTCGCCGAAAAATTCATCTTTGTCTGTGTAGTACGCTGCAATCGGCTGGCTCAGATTGGCAAGAAAAATGTCGGGAGGGGCTTCGTCGATCTCACCGGGAAACCTGTCGAATGGGTGGTTGTTGCGTACCTTTTGCCGAAAGCGCAGCGCCTGGCTGCCAGTTTCCAGTTGCATTTCCTGGCTAAACCACGAATTGATCGCCGCTCGCTGGCTGTCACGCAATGGGGCAACCACGCCGGTACGTATCCACTGAACCTGCATCTGCTGCACGTTGACGTCCCAGTATTCATAGTAATGTACGTCAACGGCGGTCTGGCGGCGATTTTCGATCTCGACGTCGGCCAATAGGTGGGCATCGTCACCATACGGAGCATATACCCGCCGCTTCTGGTGAATATCACGATAGAGCATCTCCGTTTCAAAGTAGCCAATCCCGAACACGCGGCGCGTGTCGGCGTCTTCGGGACTATAACGAAAGGCGGTTGACCACGTGACGCTGCCGTCGTTGAGATAACCAAAGCCGCCAGAGTAAGCAAAGCGTGCCGAATCAACTTCCTGTGCTTCTGTTCCGTTTTCTGGCGGGGCATACGGAATGATCGGTGGTTCGCCCTGGTTCGGCAGGTGCTTCGCCTCCTGACCGCGTGGCATAATTTTGTTCTGCGTCCGGAATTTGACCCAGTAACCGCGCAAAATTCCATACACGCGAACGACAAACCGCAGCAGCGCGTCGAGATAGCCAACAAGCGTTCGGGGCCTGATGCCGCCATACGCCGCAAGGTGATTAAGGAAAATACCGCCGCGAGTCGCCAGATACACCTGGACGACGCCATCATTCGACGCCAGTGCGGTCAGCCGATCATTGCCGATTTGGTGCCAGTGGTCGCGCCTATCCAGGCCCTCGCTGTTGATGTAGTAAGCGCGGAGATCACGGCGCTGGTTCATATCATACACGTAGACGGGGAGACCTTCGGCATCAATGCCCCAGCGCCCGAATGAGCCGCTGCCTTCCTCATTATCTGGAGCAAAGCGCTGCGGATCGATGCTTTGAATAAAGGCTCTTCCGGTCGGAGGCGTCTTCAGGCGATTCTGTCTCGTCCAGAACCTCCACGTCAGACGATGAATCAGGGCAAGTTCAGGAATATCTGCCGCCTTCAGAAAGGCACTGCGTATATCCGAACTTTTCATATGATTCTTGACCTTTTGTTGAGCCGAAATACCAAATGCAGGGCGAGCAGCAATTGCTCATCTATTACGGGCTAGACGGTACGCCTCTTGATGATGGTTCGATAAGTATCTGCCGCAAGCGTTGACAATCGTTTCAAAGCGGGGTCGGTGTCGAGATCAATGTGGTACAGTCCATAATCGCTAGCGCCGTCGAATTTCGCGCCCCATTCCCGGTTCGACGTTATGCTCCAGCAGGTATAGGCGATCACATTCATGCCGTCGTTTATCGCGCGCTGTACTTCCTTGATGTGCTGGCTCAGATAATCGGCCCGTGCGATGTTGTCTGCTGTTTCGATACAGCCATTCTCAATGATCATCACTGGTTGGTCTGGAAACAGCCGTGCGCAGTACTTGATAGCGTTGTACATGCCCTGCGGCCACACAGGGGCCTGGGTCATATCACGAGCGGTGATGTAGGCGTTCATAAGATGCAGAATACGGTTGAGTCGCAGCGTGCCGAGGCCCCAATAGTAATCGAAACCGACGAAATCTTGCTGGCCGACGCACTCCGGCGGGCACATGAAATCGGGGAGCTTGCCCGCCATCCCAAGATGCCACCAGTTGGAATTGAGCCAGGTTGAGAAGATATTGTACAGATTGAACAGTGGGTCGAGGAAACGCAGCAGGGAGCGCAGCAAGGGAATGCGCTCAGGCGTTGTGGCTGGCTGGAAGCGAACGCAATCCGGGTCACCGAAGATGACCGAGGCAATCTTGCGGGCAATATCAATTTCCAGGCCACTATATACTTTGGTTGTGGGATTGTAATAGCCAAAGCCCGGCACATTTGACTTGACGGCAACCAGGATATAGCCACGATTCTGAATGCGACGGAGTGTCGTACCCTGCTTTGCAAGCGACGGCTTACCGCCAAGCACGTTTAGCCGTTCAGCCATATCCTGAACAGCGTTGCGACCACGCATGGCCGCCAGCGCCTGGGCGCGCCCGACCGGAACCTCCGGCAGCGGTTGGCCGGGAAACTGCCTTTCATAGCTAGCCGCCCACTCTCCTGAATCTTTGAACTGTTGAAGCGTCAGGTTGATCACATCGAGCAATTCGTGGTTGCCCAATGTGACAGCCGCTGCGTAAGGTTCATTGGTCAACAGGCCGCCCACCAGACGGTATTTGCCGGGAGACTGTGTGCTAAACCCCTGCAAGATGACATTATCAGCCAGAATAGCCTCAAGACCTCCCTGGTTCAGTTCGGTGAGGGCCACCTCGTAAGTCCCGAAGACGCGCGGCAGCGCCCCCGGAACAAGCGTTGACAGGCTTTCTTGAGCAGTGGAAGTTTGGATTACACCGACCGCTTTTCCGTTCAAGTCCCGGACAGCGTTGACCTGGCTTTGTGTGCGGACCAATAGGGTTTGCCCGGCAATAAAATACGTGTCGGAGAAGGCGACTTGCTGCTCACGCTCTTTGGTCCGCGTAAGGGTAGCCAGCACCAGATCGACTTTGCCTTGTTCGAGCAGCGGGCGTGCGGCATAGCGGTGCGCTTGCTTCGTCATGTCTTCGCGGCTGCGCAGGCGCATCACATTACCATCCAGCCATTTTTGCAACCAACCCGGCAGGCCAAGCCCGTTCGGGTTGCAACCAACCTGCGCCTCTGGATTGACGGCCTTTAGCGCTTTTCGGGCCGCCGTATGCGCAAGGAACAGGTTTCTCATCAAATCCGAAACTGCTTCCACTTGCTCTTGCAAGGTCGTGCCTTCCGGAAAGCCAGGAGGCAGGTTGTAATTCGTTCCTCCACCAAAATTCAGGTAGCCTGTCGCCATGATAGTCGGTTCGTTGAAGGGAATCCAATAGCGCACATCCAGACCAAAGCGCTTTGCAATTTCTGCCATGTAACCTGCGAAGATTTCTGGAAAATCGAGCGAAATCAAGCCGCCGCGTTCTTCGATATGCAGCGGCCACGCAAAATGCACGATGGTGACGATCGGTTCCATTTGTGCCGCCCGGATAGCAGCGATGAGTTTGTGATAGTGATCAAACGCATCCTCGTTATATTTTCCCGGTCTTGGTTCCAGGCGTGCCCAGGACAGCGAGAAGCGAAAAGCCGTGCAGCCAAGCGACTGCGCCAGCGCAATATCTTCGCCATAGCGAACCCAGAAGTCGGTCGCTGTGCCGCGCAGCGTCTTATTGGTCGCTCTTTCCCACACATCCGTAACGTCTGCATATTCCGCGACGTAGGCTTCACATTGGTGATCGGCGGTAGCAACACCGAACCTGAACGTATCTGGAAAGGCCCTCAACGAGCCTTGCGTGACATTCATTGTTGGTCAGTCTCCTCGCCACCTGTTTGAAATCTACACCCTATCCGTATGATAGTGGCGACAGGCCCCTGACACAAATGGAGGTTCTTTAGAAATAATTTTTACCGTAATAGCGTTTGGTGTAGGGGGATTTGGCGCACTCAGACCCCATGTGGCCCGACTGGAGTAGTTGCCATCGGCGAGAGGTGCAGACTGGCGATCATCGAGTCGATTTCTGCCCGATGCTGATAGAAGAAATCCCTATCACTACCTTCTACCTCAAGACTTCACGCACCGACACTTTTTAGGGGAAGGAGGAAAGGGTAGACTCAAGACCGTCCCAATCCGCAAAGAAAGGACAGGTCATGAGTCTGGAAGAAGTATATCAACTGTACAGACAAATCCGCGAACATCTGGGCTGTCTAGGGCATTGGCAAGCGCTGACGTTGGCAATCTACAGCATGGGGGTGGTGGCGGCGGAGAAGTGTATACCGAGTAAGGTCAGTGAGAAATGCGGGCTATTTGGAAAGCCAGAGACGGTACAACGGCGGTTAGAACGCTGGTTGGATAATGAGCGGTTGGCGTGGTCTGTATGCTGTCGAGAGTGGGCGCGTTGGGTGTTAAGCCGCTATGGCGGCGAAGCACTTGTCTTGTTGGTGGATGAGACGAAAATTGGACAGCAGTTAAGCGTGATGGTGGTCGCCTTGGCCTATCGCGGCTGTAGCATTCCGCTGGCGTATTGGTGTTATCATCCGAAGTTGTGGCCGGAAGGTGGACAAGTGGGGCTGATTAATGAACTGTTGTCATGGGTCTTGGAAGCGTTGCCCGAAGGCTGCGTACCCATCCTGGAAGCCGATCGGGGCATTGGCACCTCGCCGCAATTGGTGCGCTCGGTGCTGGCTTTGAACTGGCATTTCTTGTTTCGCATTCAACGGCAAACCAAAGTCGTGCTAAACGGTCAAGAACGCAGCCTGAGCCACCTGGTGAATGCTCCCGGTCAGCACTGGAGCGGACACGGCAAAGTTTTCAAGAAAGCAGGCTGGATAGACGCGACCATCCAGGTAATTTGGCAGGTCGGCTACAAACAAGCCTGGTTCCTCATCACCAATGCTCCCCAGGCCAAGACCCAGGACGGTTGGCTGTATGCTCACCGCTACTGGCAAGAAGCGTCCTTCCGAGACCTCAAATCTGATGGCTGGCACTGGCAAGCCGCCCGTATTTTTACCCCGGCCCATGCCAACCGTCTCGTTCTGGTCTTGATATTGGCCTATGCCTGGATGCTCACCCTGGGCACTTATGCCTTTGATGACCCGGCCTTGTTTCGTTACGTTGCCAAGCCGTCCGATAAGCCCTTTGCCCTGTTTCGCCTTGGCTTGCGCTTATTTAATCATTTGCGGGATGCCCTCAACGCCGATTTCGCTCCCCTCCCGCCCCATCTCTTTTTCTCTGATCCCCCGCCGCCTTTTATAAGTGTCGGTGCGTGAAACCTCAAGACGAAGGATAGAGCCGCTGTCTTCCTTGACAAAGACCAGTAGCTGGCCCTTGCCAGGCGGCCTGTGCTGAAGGCACTGTGAAGATACGTTCGACCGCCAGGCGACCATCAAGCGCCAGGTACTCCAGAGAGTTCAGCGTTGCACCGTGCGTTTGTTTCAGTCGTCCCCAGACTGCTGCGTCGATCTGATCGGCTGAATATTGACCGATAAATGTGCCTGTGAAGCGAATAACCAACAAGCTCAGATTGCCTGAGACGAAGGTCTCCTCGAGCAGGCACTGAGTGTCAGCGTCCTTACAGAAGTCTGTATAGGTCAGTTCCTTATCTCGCAAGGCTGCCAGGATAGCCTGCTTCATCGTTTCATATTTCTGTTTGCTGATGCTTTTCCCGCTCCTGCCGAGTGGGTGTTTGGTCAGTATTTTGGCTTCCACCACCATGTTTCCCTCCCTTGTCTAGTGCCACACGCCGAGTATAAGGGTAATGATCAGTAACTTCACGAGCCAGTCGCCGGCATGAATCGCCGCGAGCTTCCACGGCACATTCTCATACATGACCGAACCCGAAAGCAGGATGACGGGGAAGCCGACCCACAGCGCGAGTGCAAGCCGCACTGCACTCGTCCAGTCTGCGATGCCAATCTGCGCAGAAAGTCCCGCCAGCACTGCGGCGAGAACCAAGGTCCGACCTAGTTCGACGTACATCTTCCACGCCGACGGCCTCGCCTGAGAGGCCGCAGCGCTGCTGAGCGCGGCGCGCTGCCTGCTGAACACGATATACCACACTGAAGCTGCCACAAACGCCGCCACTGAAGCCACAACGACGGCCACATAGTTTATTCCAACCATAGCATTGCTCCTCATATTGAGCTGCTCCCTGTTTCATCAGATGCCCCTATTTAACTTGAAAACCGTTGTTCGTTGGTATCTCTGAAGGTTTACAATAGGCGAAGATGAGGGATACAAAAGGGATACGGATGACCGGGACGGAGACCTATTCCTTCGGCGAATGGCTCAAACAGCGGCGCGAGCGCTTACGCCTGACCCAGCGTGAACTGGCCGTCAGCGTCCACTGCTCGGTGCCCATGATTAAGAAGATCGAAGCCGACGAACGTCACCCTTCGCCTGAACTCGCCGAACTGCTGGCGGTCGCGCTGAAAGTGCCTGAAACTGAGAAAGAAACCTTCATCGAGGTCGCGCGGCGTGAACGTCCGGTGGACGTGTTATGGCGGGTGCAAGACGCAGCACCCACTTTCTCTTTACCGTTTCACCCGCCGGTTACCTTGCCAAGACCAGCCACGCCTTTTGTCGGTCGGGCAGACGAACTGACAGAGCTAGGCAAACGTCTGGCTCACCCAAACTGTCGCCTGTTGACGCTGGTCGGTGTCGGCGGCGTAGGCAAAACGCGGCTCTCGCTTGCTGTAACCCAAGCTCAACAAACCGGGTTTGTCGAGGGGGTGGCCTTTGTGTCCCTGGCGGCCATTACCGACGCCAGCCTGATCCCGGATGTTGTCGCGCGCAGCTTGCGTCTGACTCTGACCGGGCAGCCTGCGGAACAAGTTCTGGCCTATCTGGGCCGTCGCAGTATGTTGTTGTTACTGGACAATTGTGAACAGGTGGAGGGCGACCTCACCTGGTTGTCTGACCTGCTGGCCGATGCGCCGGGCGTTAAGATGTTGGCTACCTCGCGGGAGCGGCTACACCTGGCCGAAGAGTGGGTGTATGCCGTGCCAGGGCTGGCACAGGCGGCGATCTTGTTTGTCGAGACCGCGCAGCGGGCAAAACAGGATTTTAATGCTGAGGCGCAGCAGCCAAGCATTGCGCGTATCTGCCAACTCGTCGAAAACCTGCCCCTGGCCGTCGAACTGGCCGCCAGTTGGACACCGCTCATGCCGTGCGCCCAAATTGCCGACCACATCCAACGGGACAGCGCCATCCTGGCAACCGATGTCCGCAATATCCCCGATCGCCATCGCAGCATTCAGGCAGTCTTTGACCATTCCTGGAATTTGCTGTCTGCCGCCGAACAAAGCGCGCTGATGCGGCTCTCGGTGTTTCGGGGTGGCTGGCAAGCGGAGCAGGCCCTAACGGTTGCCGACGCTGACCTGCACGTGCTGCGAGGGCTGGTAGACAAATCGCTGGTGCTCGTGGCAGAAAATGGCCGCTGCGCTTTGCACGAACTGGTCCGCCAGTTTGCGTCCAGAAAGCTCGATGAATCAGGCCAGGAAAGCCTGACACGCCAGCGGCATTTCGACGCTTATCTTGCCCTCGCTGCGCAACTCGATGTCCAACAATATTCCCCGCAAGGCATGGAGGCGTTCGCTCGTTTCGACCAGGAACAGGACAACCTGCGTGCTGCCCTGGCCTGGAGCCTGGACAGCGCGCAAGCAGAGATGAGTCTGCGTTTGCTGCATCACCTGTGGTTCTACTGGTTCCGGCGGGGCTATAGCCGCGAAGGGGAGCACTGGACAATCAGAGCGATAACTGAGGCTGGCGACGTTGAGAGCGCACCTTTATGCCTGGCGCTGCAATGGGCGTTTGCGTTCATTTTCAATCAAGGCCGTTTCGGTGAAGCCATGCCTTATCTCGATAAGGTATTGCCAATGGCCCGCCGCCTGGAAGACGCGGAAGCGCTCGTCATGGGCCTGATGGCTGCTTCATGGGTCAGCCTCCATGCGGAGCAGGCGCTCAAGCGTTTGGACGAAGCCATTGCCATCCTCCAGGAAACAATTCACTTGCAGCATCTCTTGCCGATGTTCTATTACACGTCGGGCATCTGGTTACAACGGAGTGGCCGTAACGATGCAGCCCGGGAGCGTTACCAGAGAAGCCTGGCCCTGTATCGGCAAATGGGTGCCGTCGATATGATCGCCGATCCGTTGGGGCTTTTAGGGCAGTTCGCTTTGCAAGAGGGGCGATTACAAGAAGCCTATGATCTGACGGCTGAAAGTGTCGAGGCCGGTCGCGCTGCTGGCAGACAGGTCGCCTTTGGCGATTGGGGAGGCATCCGGCTTGGCGTTATCCAACTTTATCTTGGGGATCTCGACGCAGCGGAACGCAGTTTTCAGGACGCCTTGCTGCTGCTCGAAGGGACCACCCATGACCGGCGAGGACAACAGGAAGCGCTGGCTTATCTGAGTGAGGTGGCGCTGGCGCGTGGGGATGTAAAGGCTGCCGCCGATCATTTGCGAGCCAGCCTGGATGTCTGTCGACTGCTGTATCGCCAATTGCAAGCCACTCAGAAACTCGAAGGCACACTGGACGCGCTGCCCGTCGATCTCATTGCGTTGTGTGGGCGGGCAGCATTGGTCACTGCGGCACAGGGGCACTATGAGCGTGCGGCCACCCTGTCCAGTATCGCCGACGCGCTGCGTGCTCAAAGCGGATCGGTCATGCTGCCGCCGCTGCAAGCCCGCTTGGATGAAGCCATGACAGCCATCCGTGCCCATCTGTCAGAAAGCGCCCTTGACACGGCCTGGAAAGCAGGCCAATCCATGTCGCTCACACAGGCATTTACGTTCTTGTTGGGCTGAACGGTGGGGCGTGTCACCGCCTAGCCAAGGTTCGCTTCAGCGCTTGATTTAATGGATTTGAACTCGCCCATGATGTGTGTCCTGGCTGTGGGCGACTTCCGGTAAGCGAAGTACCCGATCAACATGAGCAACGACACCGGGGTAATGAAGCCGTGCATGAGTAGATCGGACCAAACGGCAAGCTGATGACATATAACCAGTAAAACACACTGCCGACGTTGTTCAGCACGATTTGCCCCAGGCTGTACGAACATAAGTCCTTCGTGGGCCAGGCTTTGACCGGCATATCGAGCGAACCGGCTGCGAAGATCAGCCCCGCGAGCGATCCAGCGACCAGTTGCGAGTGTTCCATTTCGGTTGCCTCCGCGTTTCATTTGAAACTCAACTGGTTTCATTTAATATTTCCTTAACGCGATAAGATTTGGAAGGAATCCCGCTCAAATCCCGTCTTGGCTACCTTTCCCAACGCTTTTTCGCGGCCCACACGCCAGGTCTAAATCCGTCCATCTTGGGCGAACAGTCTTAACAGGCAAATAGGTAAGCTGGACACGCTATCCGCTTGTCACTATACTCACAGCAGACCTTTTGAAGTCGCCGGTATGTTATCAGTTTATCTGCTCGGATCCCCACAGCTTGACCTGGACGAGCACCCCCTTGGTGCATTGAAAAGGAAGAATCGCGCCTGGCTTTATTATGTGGCGGCCCATACGACTCCGCTAACGCGCGATCATTTGCTCAACGTTTTTTGGGCGGGTTACGACTCTGTAGCGGCTAAACCCCTATTTCGGACCGTGCTCTACGAAATACGGAAGCAGGTGAACCCGGCACTGAGTGTCGTTGGCGATACTATTTCGCTGGATGCCGACACATGGGTAGATACCCATGAATTTGAAGCACTCCTCAATAATTTCCGACCCACCGCTGACATGCTCACTTCAGCTATTGCTCTGTATCGTGGCGATTTTCTGAACGATTTTCTGCTCCCCGACTGTCCTGAGTTTAATGAATGGGCAGACAGACGTCGCCAGCACTATCGGGCTTTAATGGTATCGGCGTTAACGGCATTGAGCCGACATTTGGAAATAGCAGGAACCTACGCTAAAGGGCTGGAGGTGATTCAACGCGCCCTGGCCTTCGAGCCTCTTCAGGAGGATATACAATGCACCTGTATGCGTCTGTTTTATCTCAATGGAGATCGTGCGGGAGCTGTCCGCCAGTACGATGGCTTCTGCACATTACTTGATGAAGAAATGGGCATCCCGCCCATGCCCGAAACACGCGCACTCTATGACGCCATTATCTCCGATAAATTTCCACCTCCTGCTAACTCGGCGTTGAATACAGAGACTGCGCAGATCACGGCTCTTGCGGCTCCGCTGGCATTGGACGCCCTTACTTTACCCTTCACTGGTCGTAGCCACGAATTGCAAATGTTAGCTGCACGAGATTTATGGAAAAAGCTCATCGTGATCGAAGGTGAACCGGGGATCGGTAAAACGCGGCTCGCGCAGGAAGCAATCGCGGCTTTTGTTAATTCGTCGGGTCAGACTGCTCAGGATCGGGTGTTAGTATTGCAAGGCGTGGCCCACGAACTTGAACAAGGGCTGCCCTACCAACCTATCATCGATGCGCTGCGCAGCCTGTTCAAGCACAGTCAATGGGCCAGACTGCGCACTTTCCTTAATGTTACGCCCTTATGGATGGCCGAAATAGCGCGCCTGACCCCGGAACTCATTGAATATTTTCCTCTTGCAACACCAGCAGCACCCGCGACCGATGAATCACGTTTATGGGAAGGGTTGAATCAGTTTTTCTTTTACCTTACGCAGCACGTCAGCGTTGTTCTGTTTTTGGATGATCTGCATTGGGCAAACTCCTCGACGGTTGCCCTGTTGGGATACCTGGCAAGGCATACGATTTCGTCGTCTTTCCGGGTGATAGTCACTACACGCCCCGTTGTCCCCGGCTCGACTCTGGAAAAGTTATTACAATCCCTCAACCATGAGCAGCGTTTGTGGCGATCCTTACCTTTGCCATTGGCGGAACATGATATTCAGACATTGGCCCGTCAGGTGGGCTTTCAAGATAGCGATTTTCTTTCCGACTGGCTTATCCGTCATACGGAGGGTAACCCGTACTTTCTGACTGAATTGATTCGCTATGCGTACCATGAGGGGTGGCTAGGCAACAAACCCAACCTAGATATTACCTCTATCACTGCTTCGACGGTTATCCCACAAACGGTGCAAGACCTCATTCAGTCACGGCTATCACGCCTTTCAGAAAATGCACATCGCATTCTCGAACTGGCGGCGGTGCTGGGTCGCAATTTTGATGTCGACGTGATTATTCAAACCCTTCCTTTATCCGAAATTGTGATATTAGATTCCCTCGACGAACTGCGGGCCGCTGGCCTGATCAAAGTGGAGCATAATCAGCTATATACTTTCGACCATAGCTTGACTATGGAAGTGGTCTATCACGGAATGTCCGAGGCCCGCCATCGTTCTTTGCATCGCTACGTTGCCCAAACTCTGACTAAGATTTATCTCGACTCCATCGATTCGGTAGCCGGAGTGATTGCCTACCATTATGCTAAAGGGGACTTACCTAAACAAGCCGCGGAGTATGCACTCAGGGCAGGGCACTATGCTGCTAACCTGGCTGCCTGGGCGGAAGCGCTTGCTTTTTATTTGAAGGTGCTTGAGACTGAGGTCAGTGATACGCAGCGTCTGGAAGTGTTCATGGGATTAGGGCACGCTTATTTTCATAGTGGCAAATTGCCCCGGGCCTCCGATGTCTTGCAATCGGCACTTGCGCTAGCGCGTACCCAGAATAATCTGGAAGCGATGGAAACCGCTTACCTGATGTTGAATCAATCCTTTCTGCCACAAGGCCGGTATGCAGAATCGATTGCGTTAGGGCAGGAATTACGTCTGGGTGGACCGCCAGAACTGGCTGCGTGTGCTGAGCTCATTTGGGGAACCGGGCTTAATGTCGAAAGCGCTTATCCTGCTGAGTCGGAACGCCATTTACGTGAAGCGGAACGGCTCCTCCAGCAACCAGCGCCACGCGGATATACAAGCCAGCTCACGCTAGCCATGGTCAAATATCAACTGGCGGCAGCGATGGCGCAACAGGGACAGACTGCGCTGGCTGTGTCTTTGAATTGGGAGGTACTTACTCTTGTGCGACAGAATGAGGCTGTCCTGGATTTGCGCCGACACATCATGTTGTACAACAACCTGGCTTACAACCTTTATCTCCTTGGCGATCCCTCGGCTGTCAGCTACGCACAGGCGGGGATCGAAATCGCCCGTGAAAAAGGGTCATTGACGCACCTGCCTTATTTGCTCTCCACACTAGGCGAGATCGCAATGGCACAAGAGGATTTTGAGCAAGCCGAACGCTGTTTTTCTGAGGGGCTGGCGCTCGCTGAAGAAGTCCCTCTTCCAGAACGGATCGCGGGTTTGAAAGCGAATCTGGGGCTCGTTTATCGCCAGCGCAATCAACCAGAAGAAGCCAAAAAGTTGCTGCTAGATGCTCTGGTGCGTGCCGAACAATTGGGAGCACCTCATATGGCGGTGTGTATCCGCATCTGGCTTGCCCCACTTTTGCCGGCTGCTACTGCAAAAACGTATCTCCAGGAAGCTCGGCAAATTGCGGAGAACGGTAAATTTAGCCGCTTATTAGCAGATATTGCTCAACTCGAGCAAACACTCAACACGACTTAAATTTCTTGCTGATGGTTCTGCCTACGTTTTGCTGACGCCCATGCGCTACTGTTAGGTCATCGATGAAATATGCAGTAGACAGGGGTCTAATACGATGAATGCTCAAGACGTAATCCGTGAAGTATTTTCGTCCTTCGACAACCATCAGTCCGCGCACGCACTTTCCTTATTTTCCGAAGATTTTGTCTTCAGTGGAGCGACACCGGTACCTCTGGACAAGCATCAGTATGTCGCCGTGACCGAAGCGCTTCACGCCGCCATGCCCGACTGGTCGTACAACCTTAAGGTGGTCAAGGTGGATGGGGGCGCAGTCGAGGCAACCATTGAAATTACTGGCACACAAACCGGCGAACTGGTTTTGCCGATTCCTGGTCTGCCGCGTGTTCCAGCCACGGGTAAGAAGGTGCGATTGCCAAAGGAAACAGTGGAATTCACGGTGCGCGATGGGCAAATCACCTCACAAAAAGTGGAAAATCTGCCCGATACCGGTGTGTCTGGAATTCTCAAGCAGCTAGGAGTTGCGCTGCCGCAGGCTTAGGCTGCTGGGGACTGGCGGAGTATTCGCCAGTCCCCATTATGGTTAGTTGCACAGAGATGACATAGTGAGACTGATATTAGCTTGGATTTGGCATCGTTCTGGAACGGTTTCTGACTTTTCATCACCCTCTACCCAGCAACTCTTTGGGACCTAAACTTATCACCCACCGATGCGGCTAAACACAATTAGGTTCAGGCCATAATGAACTGCTGCCTGGCTGTGCATTGAGCGCTCAGACGGTTTGGCCTCTTGAGATTCTGTTTGGGACTTTTTTAGGCCAGATGCCTTATCCTGTATCTTACCTTTGGTAATGGTCGGGAAGTGAAGCAGTGGCACGGTCAGTTCTTGAGTAGTTTCTGCTCAGGCATCTGCTATCAATTTCCAATGCAAGTCTCAGCAGTCATGTCCGCTTATCGTTGATCAGCCAATCAAGTTTGCCACAAGGAGGAAAGTCTATGAAAACACGTTCTTCGTTCGCGGTTATGTTTGCGCTCGTGTTAGCCGCCATTTTATCGAGCTGTGGTGCCAGCGCCTCGAACACCAACAGCTCATCATCCCCTGCAAATAGCGCTGGGAGTGGGGCTGGCAGTCCGGCAGATGCAGCAAAAGGGTATTTTGTGGCGTTGTACAGCGGTGCCGCAACCGATCAATTGCTCTGCACCGGGAACCCCACTGCGACCGACCCGTTGAAGAAGATGGGGAATGCCCTGAGCGCAAGTATCACCGGGAGCGGTGCCAAGGTCGATACAGCCGGCTTGACGTATGAAACGGCTAACCAGACCGGCGACTCAGCCGACGTGAAAGTTAGTGGCAAGGTCAAGACCACCACTACCGCGGGCACTTCGTCAGAGACTAATTTGCCTACCCAAACCCTCAAAATGAAGAATGATAATGGTTGGAAAGTGTGTGGGATGGGTGGGAGTGCATAAAGTGAAACAGCCGCGTTGACCGAGTGACCGGGCATCCAGCGGGTGCATACCGCACTTGCCGGTGCAGGGCAGATGCCCGGTTTGACTGACAATGCCTTTGTGACCGACCAGCTGAAGAAGATTACGGATAGGATGCGTGGAGTTTTAGAGGCGAGCCAGGTCGTATGGATTTCTGGTGAAGGTATTTTTCAAGCTGGTCTCTAACACACAAGCACTATCGGTACTTGGACTTGCCTGGCCGCATATTCCGTGTACAGGCTGGCTAAGGGATATTCGCTCTTTCCCTATAGTGAAAAGAGTCAAAACATGATCATCTCCAAACGGGTTCGCCCCTTCTATTGCACTGCCTTCTTGCATCAAGCGGAACATTGAATCTTCCTCTTCCCCATTTGTGTCGGAGAGTGAAGGGGTATTGGTGGAGGGTCCACCACACTCACTGTCCTGAAGACTGGCCCGCAGCAGTGCCCTGGTCGCCCAACGCGACACCTCATCCATCGAGGCGTGGTCCAGCCCGCGAATGTCCCTGAGGACCAGGAGCGCCTCCAGCCCGATCACCATCGCCAGCGCAGCCATTGCCGGAAGCTCGTCGAGGCGTTTTGGTTCTTGTCATGAGTACCAGTGGTCGGTATCGAGTTGTCAATGCTGGTCTTACAATCGTGACAATATCGGTGAAGAAGTTGCCAGTTTGTGTATTCATTCCGCCCGCCTGATTGCGTGTCCGATTAGATGAGGTTTTTTGGGGTTACGGGGTTCGATTGTTGGTCGGACCGCGATCAATATTCGCCTATCCCACGGTCCCCACATAAGGTGCATGAACGATCGTGTGCCCAACTTTCAGGGCGTAGTACAATTTGTCTTTGTACGGATTCGTTCGTACTGTTGGATTGGCACTGGAGGTAGTTCGCCGCGTTCCGCTTTCTTCGGGTTGGTGTGTTAGCAGTCTCGAAGGGCAACCTATTTATGAACCAAGGATCAAGCCATGCGAGTAGCCGATCCGGAAAACACTATCACACAACAAATCGAACTTCTACGTTTGTTGCGCGAAGGCCCCAGGACACGCCGAAATCTGAGTGACTCGAGCGGTTACAGCATATCACTCGTGCGTCAACATATGCAGGTGCTGGAGGCAAATGGACTGGTCGTTGACGACGGCAAAATGACTTCGGATACGCGCGGTCGCCCATCGACCAGGTGGTCGGTTGACCCCGATGCCTGCCTTGCGGTGGGCCTGGATGTGGGTGGTATCTCAATGCGCATCGTCGCCGTTGACGCACGGGGCGAAACGCTGTATCGCTCTACAGCACCAACACCGATCGCCCCCACTGGGGACGATTTGCTGCGGACGCTCGGTGTATTCGTGTTATCGGCCTTCAATGCGCTTGGCACACGCCGGGCGTTTATACGCGGCCTCGGCATCTCCTTTAGTGGTTTTGTAGATGCTCAATTAGGACTGTCGTTAGACGCCGCCAACATTGTCGCGGCACAACAGCTTCCCCTGCAGACCTATTTCCACGAAACTATCGGCGTGCCTATTATCGTTGAGGACAGCTCACGTGCCATGGCGATAGCCCAGATGCGCTATGGCGCTGCGCGTGGTCTACAAAATTTCATAACCATCAATGTTGGGGCAGGCATCGGGACGGGCGTTGTAATCAATGGCTACCTGTATCGCGGTGACGGGGGATTGGCAGGTGAACTCGGACACATTCCGATGTTGCCCGACGGTGCTGTGTGTCGTTGTGGAAGTCAAGGCTGCCTGGAAACCCTGTCATCGGGCAGCGCGATTGCTGCTCGTGCCCAATTCCAGCTAGAGCAGAGCACGCCTTCATTGCTGCATAACCTGTGTCATCGGCGGCCAGAGACCGTGACCACACTCATGGTGACGAACGCAGCGCGCGTGGGCGACAAACTGGCGGTTGAGGTACTGACTGAGGCGGGCGATTGGCTTGGCATGGCGACAGCAACAGCTATCAACTTGTATTCGCCGAGAATCGTCGTCTTCACTGGTGGTGTGATGCGTAGCAACGACCTCTTCCTCAACATTGTGGAAGACGCTGCAAGACGCTACATCCTGCGACAATTGCCCCAGCCATTCCCAATGGTTCTCTCGACGCTTGACGACTATGAAGCTGCCCTGGGTGCGGCTACGCTGGTCATCGACCACGAATTTGGACAGGGGTTTGCACAACGCCTGGCGGCGCAAAGTTATGAGTTGCAATTAAGTTAGCAGCAACGGTCCTTGAGGCTGGTTGACGAAAGTGCCACTTGTATGCAATAATTTTTGGTATATTATGTTAAAAATCATTTGACTAGGTCTTAGTACGTTTTAATATTATTACCACATCCCAATACGCCAGCGACTCCCCGGTAATTTTGACCTTGCGAGCCAAGCAAAGGATTTCAGACATGCCGGAATTAGCTCTCCTCGGTGGTTCACGAACCAGGTCAACGCCGTTTCCACCCTGGCCTCAATACGATGACGGTGAACTGGCCGCGCTTCGACAGGTTCTCGAGAGTCGTCAGTGGTGGCGGACCCCAGGCACACAAACGCTCACTTTTGAGCGCTCATTCGCCGCCGCGCACGGTGCGAAATACGGTATCGCCGTGACCAATGGTACTCACGCCATAGAAGTCGTGATGCACGCGCTTGGGGTCGGCTACGGCGATGAGATTATCGTGCCCGATTCTACGTTCATCGCTACCGCTAGCGCTGTGCTGTCCGTTGGGGCGCTTCCTGTTTTGGTCGATGTCGATCCAAAGACTTATAACATCGACCCGAAACAGGTCGAAGCCGCCATCACGCCGCGCACCAAAGCCATCATTGCCGTTCACATGGGCGGAATGCCCGCCGACATGGATGCCCTGCTTGATATTGCGAACCGCCATCACCTGCCGCTAATCGAGGATAGCTCTCACGCGCACGGAAGCGAATGGAAGGGCAGCCGCATCGGCGCGCTCGGCTTTGCCGGGACGTTCAGCTTTCAAGCTAGCAAGACAATGACAGCGGGCGAAGGCGGGATTATCCTCACCAATGACGCCGAATTTGAGCGAATCGCGCGTTCGGTCACGGACTGCGGGCGAATGCCAGGCCATAGTGGTTACGAACATTTTATTTACGCCTCCAATTATCGCCTGAGCGAGTGGCAGGGTGCGCTGCTCAACGTGCAGCTAACTCGAATGGACGCGCAAACTAAATTACGTCACCACAACGCCTCCTTGCTGGACGAAATCCTCGGAGGCATCAAAGGTCTCACGCCGCAACTCTTGGACGAGCGCTGCACACGTAATGGGCACTATCTATATATGTTCCATTACGACCCGGTGGCCTTTGGCGGCCTTCCGACAGCACGCTTTATTGAAGCGGTTCATGCGGAAGGCATCCCTACACAGGCCAGTTACCCGCCGCTCAGTGCGCTTGAGGTATTTCGCGGCGGAAACTACAAAAAACGCATTCCACCGGGAATGCCGGACGATGCGTTGCGCCATGCGCCTTTCCCAAATAGTGAGCGGATCATGCGCGAAGTCGTCTGCTTACCGCACGCGACGTTAATGGGTGGCGCTTCCGACCTTGAAGAGATTGGCACAGCCATGCTTAAAATCCAGGAATTCGTGTCGGAGTTGATGTAGCGATGGCCCCCTTGTTAGCGGGAGTCGGGCGTAGCATTATTACGCCCCACGACGGCGTACCGATGAGCGGCTATGCTAACCGTGAGCTATCACACGGTGTTCACGATGATCTGAACGCGCGTGCCGTTGTGCTCGATAACGGCACGAACCGGCTGGCCTTGTGCAGCGTCGAATTACTCTGGCAGCGCAAAGAGGACACCGACCAGGTTCGTCAGGCGGTTGCCGCGCGCTGCGCACTCCGCCCCGCAGAAATTTTTCTTTTTACCACGCATACCCACAGTGGCCCTTTGTCCTATCAACCAGAGAACTGGGATTTCCCACTCTTCGAGCGGGTCGCGGATGCCATCGTCACGGCCTACGACTCTCGCCAGCCTGCGCGGTTGGGCAACGGTTTTGGACAGCTCTACGGTTACAATATCAATCGTCGTTGGATCAACCGCCCCGCCGATCCCTCGATTGGTGTGATGCGCGTGGATCGCGCAGATGGCAGCCCACTCGCCCTGCTGGGCAACTACGCCTGTCACGCAGTCGTCATGGGAGCCGACAACCTGAAGATCTCCGGCGATTGGCCGGGTTACGCCAGCCGCATTCTGGAAAACGAAATGGGCGCGGGCACGGTGGCGCTGTTCAGCCAGGGCGGTGCTGGCGACGTGAACCCACTCACGGAAACGGTTCGCCAGCGGCTCGCCGCCGGACATCCTATCTCGGCTATCGGGGAGGTATCGAATTATTACGGCTACCAGCCTGACGCACCCGACGCTTGGAATATCGGCGACCGGGCTGGCGGAACGTTCTTTGAATGCGAAACCCTGGCGCGCGCGTATAGCGCCGAAGTCATCCGTGTTTGGCGAAGGATTGTGACTGAACCCGCAGTCGCGATGTGGGCCGAACAGGTCACAGTCGAAGGGGCCGTCGGACCTGAGGAGCCACCCGCTGCTGGAATGGAACCAGATGGGATAATCACTTCTTTTGGTAGCATTTCGGGCAGTAGTCTTCCGATGGACATTCGGCTTATCGGTATCGGCTCTGCCGTATTTCTGGGCGAGCCGGGTGAGGTATTTAGCGAAACCGCCATCGAGTTCCGTAAACACGCTCAGCAGCTCGGTTATAGTCATCCCTGGCTCATTTCGTATGCAAACGGAAGCTACGCTTACCTTCCACCCGCCAACGCTTTTCCCGAAGGTGGTTACGAGGTGAAATGGGCGCTCGGACTGGGGATCAGCCGTCATTTGCAAGATCGAATCGCCGCAGCGATTGACCCGCTATTGACCAGGCACGCACCGCGTTAATTCATGCGCGAGAGAGGAGGGAAGTAGTGGCAGCCAGATAACCTTCAGACCGATTTCCGGGTTGCAGTTCTTGTCGCTTTCGGATGTATAACTTAAGGAACAAATTTCTATGAAAACACGGACCCGTTTAATTTGTGTAGCTATCACGCTGATCCTGTTGGCCGCAACCAGCGGAACCACCTCCGCACAAAACAAAATATCCTTGAACTTGTGGATGCACATTCACGACCCGCGCATTCCCATCGACAAGGACAACATTGCAAAGTTCATGAAAGATAACCCCAATGTTGACGTGCAATACACGACGATCAATGCCAACGACTTTGACGCGAAGCTGAACACTGCCCTGGCGTCCGGCCAGGGGCCTGATGTGTTCAATCAGTGGACAGCATATACAGGACAGTTTTATAAAGCGGGGGCGCTCGCGCCGGTTGACCCGGTGGCTTTCGGGGTCAAAAGCGTAGACGATATCTATGCGCTGTACGGTGATGCCGGAAAGGCGCTCCTGGCCGGCGCAACCTTCAATAAGCAGCTTTACGGCATCCCAACCGAGTTGAGTATCTACGCCTGTTACGCCAATAATGATCTGTTCAAGGCAGCAGGCCTCGACCCCGTAAAAGATTTTCCGGCGACCTGGGAAGATATGGTGACCGTTGCCACGAAACTGACGATTCGTGACGCCAACGGTGTGCCGACTCAGCGCGGCTTCGATTTCGAGTGGCCGGCTGGCTTCCTGTATCTGACTTTCGAGCCGATGGTTCACCAGCTTGGCGGGCAAATGGTCGATCAGGACACCCTGACCGCGCACCTGGATACGCCCGAAGTCAAGCAGGTCATGAAATACTGGATCGATTGGGCAAAGACCCTTAAGCTTGGCGGGCCGCAGTACACGGCTTCGCGCGATGCCTTCTTAGCTAAACAACTGGCGATTGAATGCACGATGGGCAACTGGGGTGTACCCGGCATCGAAAAAGCGGGCATCAAGTGGAGCGTTCATCCCGTGCCCAGGTGGAAGAACGGGAAAAACGACAATGGCTTCGGTATCTACGCCTACTTCCTGATGGTCAGCGCCAACGCTTCCGCAGATAAGCAGGCGGCAGCCTGGAAACTGACCAGCTACCTGACCAGCACGCCCGACCGTGCATTCCTGGAAGCCGGTTTGTTCCAACCGCGTGTCTCGTTCACGACGACGGACAAGTTTAAGGCTGACCCGGTGATGCCTTTGTTCCTGAGTGAAATGAACAAGAGCTTCTATCCGCCGCTGGTTCCCGGTTTCTCCGAATCGGGCGACGCGCTTGGCCGCGCCCGTGACCGCATCCTCAACGGCGAAGACATGGACACGGTGCTAAAAGATGCCGAGACCGAGGTCACCGACATTCTGCAAAAGGCAGGCAAGACAAGCTAACGGACTTTACACCGTGTGGGCCGGCACAACAGCTTAAGCAGGTTCGTCGGCCCGGTTAGCGCACTGCAACAACATAAGCGAAAATTGTTGGCGGGGTCGTCACGGACCCCGCCATGTCACAAACGTCTATGTATGATGAGCGAGGCACGAACAGATGGCTGCTGTTACGTCTGCGCTTTCTCAGCACCGCAAGCCCGCCTATTTGCGTCGATTAGAGTTGTGGGGTCTGGCATTTGTTCTGCCAACGGTGTTGTTCTTCTTCATCTTTTACATTTTTCCCATTGTCTATGGATTTTACCTGAGCCTGACCGACTTCAACCTCCTACGCGCCCCGTCGTTTATTGGCCTGGCGAATTTTCAGAGCCTCCTGAAGGACCGTTTGTTTCAGCGTTCCGTGCTCGTTACCCTCGGTTTCGTTTTCGGCAGCACACTGCCGGTCTGGGTCCTGTCCTTGCTCGCGGCAAAGCTCTTCTTTCAACGCTTTCCAGGGCGAGACGCTCTCAAACTCATGTTCATGTCGCCGCTCATGCCGTCGCTGGTTGTCGTGTCGCTCATCTGGAAAATATTGTTTTACCCGAACGGTCCCATGACAGCGCTGGTAGGTCGACTGTTTGGGACAGGCGAGATACGCTGGCTGAACGACATCCTGTTGTCGCCGATTACGATAATCGTTGCCAATGCCTGGACAACTATTCCGTTTTACATGCTCATCTGGCTGGCTGGTTTAACAGGCATCCCGGTTGAGCTGCACGATGCTGCCCGCGTCGATGGAGCGAATGGTCGCCAGTTCTTCTTTGGCGTCGAGCTGCCACTGCTGCGCCCTACAGCGATCTTCGTGGCTGCTATCACCAGTATTAACGCTTTTCAAGGATTCACGCTGCAATATTCGCTTAGCCCGGATCAGGGCGGTCCTGCGGGAGCCAATACAACGCTGGGCGTGCTCATCTGGAAGGAAGGTTTCCAGTACTACCATATGGGCAATGCGGCAGCGATCTCGGTCGTATTATTCGCACTCATCATGCTCGTCACCGTCTTGCAGCTCCTATGGGGTCGTAGTGGAGATTACTCGATTCAATAGGTGTCTGAAAACGAACAACGGGCAAGATGCGCAGGGTAGTAACCGCATCGCCGCCGTTCACTTTTGACGAAAATAGAATCATGGCTGATGAATTAGGGAGTTACGCAATGGCTGACGATACATCCTCAATCGGGGGCTATTCGCCGCAAGTTCCCCTGCTTGCTGGCGCGGCTGAGGCGCAGACGCGAAAATCCGTCCGGAAGTGGGCATACTTCACGCTGGCGCTGGTGCTAGCCGTTGCGTTCGTCTTCCCGATGTACTTTATGGTGACGAGCGGTTTTAAGGACGAGGATGAAGTGCTGGCTGTGCCGATCCACTGGCTGCCGCAGAACTTCCAGGGTCTCGCCCAGTACCAGGTCGCTTTTAATTATCAGCCAATACTTCGCTTCTTTGGCAATAGTTTGCTGGTTGCCGTGGTGGATGTAGTGGTCACGGTATTCTTCTCGGCGCTAGCCGGTTACGCATTCGCGAAGATTCCTTTTCGCTGGAAACAGTTTCTGTTCCTGTTCGTACTCAGCACTTTGATGATCCCATTCCAAATCCTTGTTGTGCCACTGTACGCGGAGATGCACTTCCTGGGTTGGGTCAACAACTACGGTGGGCTAATTATCCCCGGCATCATGAACGCTTTTGGCGTATTCATGATGCGCCAATTCGCCTTCGGCATCCCCAATGAACTGCTCGACGCCGCGCGCGTGGACGGTGCCGGCGAGGCACGTATCTTTTGGCGCATTGTCCTACCGCTGCTGGCTCCCGCGTGCGCCAGCTTGGCTACAATAATCTTTCTATTTAGCTGGAACAACTTCCTGTGGCCGCTAATTATTGCGCAAAGCTCGGACCTCTATACGCTGCCCGTAGGAATGCAGGTGTTTGCGCAGCCATACGAGCAGCGCTCGTTGTGGGCACCCGCGATGGCTGTATCGACAATCGCCACATTGCCCATTGCCGTGATCATTCTGTTCTTCCAGCGTTATTTCGTTCAAGGCATGGTACTCTCTGGACTAAAGGGATGATCCTATGCCTTGTATGGGTTGCCCTCCAGCCAGCCGACAAACCCTCAGCCCGTGGTCCGAACTTGCGCGGTCTGGCGTCGCCTTAGCCGCCGATAGGACGACCGTCCTACTACTCAGCCACTCATTGAGAACTAGACTCGGTTTGGCTTAACTACTGAGTGCGAGCCACTGAATAGTTTAGCAGTCAAAGAGAGCATGAATAGTCAGTCATAGCCAGTGTGGCAAGCGGGAGCGAATCCAGCGTTGGTGGTGTGAGGCGTGTCGTCAGACCGCCACTGCACGTTTGAATACAGCGTTGTACCGCTTGAAAACACCGTCCCGGTGGCTTTGTTGTATCATTTTTAGTCGCCGTGCAGGGGCTTCGGCTCCGGAATACCTTCCATCCGCGCATAGTCGGCCATAATACGGCGAATATGTGGCAAATCGTCCAGGATGAAATACGCCGGGTGGAAGCTGTAGACGGCTGACGGCGTTTCCGCAGCACGCCGGATGTCGAAATCGTAGCGCGGCGTTTCTGGCTTAAAGGCGTGTTCCAGTTCGCCCGTCGATGACAGCAACCCCGCCCCGATGATCTTGAGTTTCCCGTTTTCGCGGATCAGCCCGAATTCCGTCGTATACCACCACAGGCGCGAAATCTCCAACTGCTGGCGCTCGTTCTTCGCGCCGAGATACAACTGCCCGAACATCTGCGCGGTGTCCGCGAAATACTGATCCGTGAAGAACGCCAGGTGTCCGAAATATTCATGGAACAGGTCGGGCAGCGGCGTAAATTCGATCTCATTCGGGCGGCGGATGTAGCTTGTCACCGGGAACCGATTTTCGTACAGGTGCTCGAACCATTCCGTCGCGCCAAGATAAACGTTCTGGGCATCGCCCAGCGTCCAGCCGGTCAGCCCGTGGATGCGTTCGCTCGCTACCGCCGGATCAGGCAGGCGCTTCGGATCAAGTTGCAGCTTTGGAAAGCCGGTGAAGAACAACTGGCAGGCGCAGCCCGCCACCCGCGCCGCCTGCCGCTCACTCAGCACAGCCCACGTCCGGTGATCTTCCTCGCTGTACACAGGCGTCGTGACCTGTTTATCTTGTGCAGTCATCGTCAACCCTCCCGTTCACTCGCAACTGAATCTAGCAATACTATGCCAACCTCTAAAGTGCTCAAGGATTCGATATAATATATTATATTGCGTTGTAGCTCAGATGAGTCGTTAAATTTCTGTGTACGATTGGTTTCAAAGCACGCCAAAATCGCAACTCCTGAGGCGAATTAACAGGTTGATCTGAAAAATTTACAGAATCTATGCAATTAGGGATCAATCGTGGTACGACTTTCGCTTATAAGTGCGGCGGAACTTTCTTCTGCCACCTCCCTTATGCCCAGGGGATCTGGCAACCAAATTCCTCTCACATCCCTCTTTTGCCGGACGGTACCTTCCCCAAGGGCCGTCCCTTTTTTACGCACCGTGCAGGCTAGCCTGTGGTACACTATGAAGACTTCACAGTGCCAAAGGTATTATTATGCGTACCGTCGAATGGTCTAACGGCAAAGTTCGGATGATTGACCAGCGGCAGTTGCCCTGGAACGTCGAATACGTCGAATACAACGATTACCGGGAAGTGGCGCAATCGATCACCGATATGGTGGTACGCGGCGCGCCCGCTATCGGCGCGACGGCAGCCTTCGGCATGGCGCTGGCTGCGCAGCAGAGTCCGGCGCTCGACATGGGCAGTGTGCTCGATTTCATGGAAGTAGCAGCCGTAATTTTGAAGAAGGCGCGACCGACGGCGGTTAACCTGGCCTGGGCCGTTGACCGCGTGATGAAAGTGGCCCGCGACGACGTTTACAGCAATGCTAAAGAAATCCGCAAGGCAGTCCTAGACGAAGCCAATCGCATCGCCGACGAAGACGTAACTATCAATCAGACAATGGGCAAATTCGGGGCGGACCTGATCAGGAAAGGTGATGTCGTGCTGCACCACTGCAACACAGGGGCGCTGGCAACCGTCGATCATGGAACAGCGTTGGGGGTGATCCGCACCGCCTTCGAGCAAGGTAAACAATTCCGCGTCCTGTTGACCGAAACACGCCCTCGAATGCAAGGCGCACGCTTGTCGGCCTGGGAACTCAAACAGTTAGGCATTCCGTTTGAGATCATCCCCGACTCGGCGGCGGGACATTATATGCGCGCAGGCGAAGTCAAAATCGTGCTGGTCGGCGCGGATCGAATCGCCGCGAACGGCGATACCGTCAACAAGATTGGTACTTATATGCTGGCAGTGCTTGCCAAAGAAAACAATATTCCGTTTTATTCCGTCGCGCCGACCAGCACCGTTGATCTGAAAGTGACAACGGGCAGCGAGATTCAGATCGAGGAACGCACGCCCGACGAAGTACGCTGTCCCTATGGCAACGCCCTGATCCCCGACGATTACCCGGTCCGCAACCCGGCCTTCGACGTGACGCCGCAGCGTTACCTGGCGGGTATCGTCACCGAGCGGGGGATCGTGCTGCCGCCCTTCCGCGACAATCTGCCGAAGGTTATTCACGGCGAACCAGCCAGCAGCGCAAAAACCGCGAAGTAAGCGTTCCGCCTCAGGGCGTCCAATCAAGCGGATGGAATGGCTTCACCCCACGATCCGGCCAGATGTTCCGCAAACCTACGCTCTCCAATTGGTCCGGCTGATCGCGCTGCCACTCACCCACGGAAAGCAGCTTCAGTTGATGATCGTGGCGGTGCAGCATGGCGACAAATGGCAGACGATCCAGCAGCGCGCTGTGAATGAACTCCTGCTCGATGCCCGGCTGCGTCCGTAGCACCGACATACTGAACGCGGCGCGTATTCGCACTGGATCAGTCGCGCCACGGAATGCCCACAAGCAGCGCGGCGCGGAATCCGTGGTGAGCGCGCGCCACATGGCCTTTGCCTCGTCGAAGCGAATTTCGTCCAGGACCAGCCACGTCGGATTTTGATCTACGGCTGAATCGATAGCTTCGGCAAAAGTGACAGGCGTCGTTTGCGGTGTGGGAGGGATCGCCGCACGGCGCTCGATGCCAGGCGGTAGGCGCAATTCCTGTGCGCGTTCGACGACCATTGATTTCGCGGGCAGCAGCGGTATCAGTGCCTGAAGCAGCGTGGTCTTGCCTGTGCCCACGTCGCCCACGATCATCAGGCCGTGGCCCGCCGTGAGAATCGCGCGCAGCAATTCGGCAGCGGAATGGTCCAGCAGTCCCGCCGCGATGCAGCTTTCCAGGGTCGCCGGCTCCGGCGGCTGTAGGCGCGCATCCACGTGCAGGGTCGGGCTGATCGGCGGCGCAAACACCGTCAGGCGGGCGGGCCGGTTCGCCAGCGTCACGCCGACTTCGAGAACAGGTTCGTCAGAACTGATCTGCGTCCCTGCGAAAGAAAGCACGCGCTGCACGGTTCGTTCAAGGTGCGCCGCGTCGTCGAAGCTGCTAGCGATTGGCGTCATCTCCTGTGCGCCATGCCGCACGTAAATGCGATCCGGGCCGTCAACTGTAAATTCACTCAACGTTGGGTCGGCAAGATACGGGGCAAGCGGCCCGAAATGAAACATATCCACGTAAACGATTTCAAGTATGCTCAGGCGTTCGGCGCGGGACAGTGAGATCGTTTCTGTCGCCAGCACATAATCGATAACATCGCGCACCAGGTCGCGCCGCGCCGAGTCGTCGGTCTGCCACACCAGATCGGGGCGCGAGACAGTCTCTGCGATGAATTCCGCCTCGATGCGCTCGCGCAGCGCGGCCAGCGAAATCTGCCTGCTGGCTGAGAGAAACTTCGGTAGATGTTCAGGCGTGCGGGCTTCATCTTCGGCCTTACCGTTATGACCGTTGCTGCCTGGATTAACGTTTGGGTCCATTGGTTTTCAGCCGCCTCATCAGGATTCCGTTGCCGGATCGCAGTGCAACCGCCCCGGATGGTCGAGATCGCGCTTCTATTGTACCTGAACTGTACGAAATCTCGATTTGCGCGTCTAAAGCGAACTCATCGGCGCTTGCAGTTTTGGCAAAGATAAGCACAATAGATGAATGTGGTTTTGATCCTCAACAAGTTCCGGGCAAATCCTGGGTTTATGCAGGCACATCACGCCGATACTTTCCGCGAATCTGTATCCGCCGTCCTCGGAGCACCGCCCGATCCTGCCCCACTGATGCCCCAGGTGCTTGATGTGGCCGCCTGTCCCGGCTACCGTCAGGAGCATATCAAATATCAGGTCAGCCCGGGCGATTGGAGCTACGCTTACCTGTTGATTCCCGATAATCTCCGCAGCGCAGCCCCGGCGATTTACGCGCATCATCGCCATAATTTCAAGCTGGGCAAGGCTGAGATCGTCGGGTTGGGCGGCGACAAAGAGCAGGCGATTGGCATAGAGTTGGTGAAGCGCGGCTATATCGTCTTCGCGCCCGATGCGCTTGGCTTCGGCGAGCGGCGATCACCCGACAGCGACGGCGACACCTACGATCTCGCATACAGTTTTCACCAGTTGGCGCTGCGGCTACTGCGTGGCGAAACCCTGCTCAAGAAAGTCCTGTGGGACGTTAGCAAGGGCATTGACTATCTGGAAACGCGCACCGAAGTGAACAGTCATTTCATGGGCTTCATCGGCGTTGGCTACGGCGCAAAGATGGCATTGTGGGCCGCCGCAATGGATTCGCGCATCAGTGCCGCCGTCGCTCATAATGGGATCGTGACGTACCGCGAACACGTCAAGAGTGGCGAGTGGTTCCAGGTCGAGTTTGTCGTGCCGCGTCTGATGCAGGTGGCCGATATGCACCACATTCTGAGCCTGATTGCGCCGCGTCCGTTTCTGCTCTCTGCCACCGACGGGATCGGGCAGAGCGCCGACGTTGCCGAAATCTACCACAAGACGCTGCCGGTCTATGAAAAGCAGGGCGCTTCAAACCGCGTTGCGCTGTACCGCTACAAAAGCGCCGAAGATGCGTTCACGCCGGAGATGCGTTTCAACGCCTACACGTGGCTGGATAGTTGGCTGAATCCAGGCCTGGCGATGCCAGGGCCGCGCCCAAAAACGACGTAACAACACTTCCCTGCTCATCTATCGCTCATCGTTTACAGCTTGGGCATCCTCCGGGCGATTGTTATAATGGCCCGCTGGTGTCCGGTTCGATGAGCGTTCATGACTTCACCTAGATTACCTGTGCAAATTTGCCCGATCTGCCGGGCGCAACAACCCGTCGAAGCGTTACGCTGCGCAACTTGTGGCGCGGCATTGAGCGGTGCGCCAATCGCGCAGATGTCAGACGCAGTGCAAACGCCAGGATCGAGACGAGATCGCGGGGTGCAGGGCCGGGTCAAAGTATCGCTCGAAGGGCCGCCCGGTGTCGCCTGGGACGAGGGCGACGCCGATCTGCACGAAGGTGTCTTGCCGACTCTGCCGCTGCGCCTGCTCACACTGAGTGTTGCGGTGATCGCCCTGTTCGCGCTGGCAGGATTTTTCGTGGTATCGCAGAGCACAATCACGGCTCCCACGGCGACACATACGCCCACGATGACACTCACGCCACAGGTAGCTGCCATAAAATCTAACCGATCAGCGACACCGCTCCCAACCAACACAAAATCGCTGGCTCCTACGGTCATGCCGACGCTGGACCTTGCCACGGATACGCTGGCCCCGCCCACGCCGACGATTACCCCGACACGCGGTCCGTGCATCCAGAAAGCCGCCAAAGGTGACACGATCTACGGGATGGCGTCGCGCTGCGGGCATAGGCATCTATCTATCGTGGCCGTGGTGGTCGATCTCAACAATCTGAAAGATGCCAATTCTATTCAAGAAGGCCAGGTCTTGACGATTCCCTGGCCGACGCCTACCGGCGGCGCGCCTGTGGATTCCGGTGGCACTGGCAATACTCCTGATCCCGGCAACCTCACGCCGACCCTACCAGCGGGCGTGGCCTGGTACACGGTCAAGAAGGGTGATACTGCTGTAGGGATTGTCGCGCACTTTCACATCTCCATGAAAATCCTGCAAGACTTGAACCCGGAGATCGAGTTTTTGCAATGCGATTTTGGCCTACCCGCTGGCGGCACGACCTGCACGCTCAGGCCGATGCTTGGCGAAGGGCAGCGCGTGCGGGTATCCGCGCCCACGCCCACGCCATCACTTTCGCCGACGTATACGGGCAGCGAAACCATCACACCCACCGGAACAGCGACGTTTAACGCGCCGTCGAGCGATGCGCCCGACAATAACATGATGTATGACGCTGGCGATCTGCCCGCCCTGCGCTGGACAGCATCGGGCAAGCTGGACGCGACCCAGGTTTACCTGATCACCGTGCGCGACACGACCAACGGCGTCGTGTACAACGCATCGACGACGGATTTATCTTTCCAGTTGCCGACGGATTGGCAGCCGACGGACGGCAGAATACACAGCTTCGAGTGGTTCGTGGCCGTCGCCACCAAAAATCAGGCTGGGACGCCAGTCGCATCGGCGCTCGCTACCGAAACGCGAACTTTCACGTGGCACAGCCGCTAACCTGGGGATATTCGATGGATAATTCACAGTATAAAGTATATGATTCCTGGCGTCCCCCCTATCTCCCAGCCCCTTTCCCCCAGGCAAGCGGAGGGAAAGGGGAGCCAAACGCGGATATTCGTCAATCTATAAGTCAACCTTTCGTGACGCGCGTTTGTGGTCTGGGTAGTGTCAATGCTTATCGATTGATAACGGATTCTCCCTTTCCCTCCGCTTGCGTGGGGGAAAGGGCTGGGGTTAGGGGGGTCTTCAGATCATCTATCTTCCTGCTCCTCCTCATCGCCCTCGGCCTCACCGCCTGCCAATCCACGAATCCGCCGCCCGGCCCGACCGTCATCCCGACCACGACGGAGACTCTGGCCCCCTCCTCGACCCTGGCAAGCCCGACCGTCTCCGATTTGCCACAGCCAACGCTGGCCCCGATCATCACGGCGACGGGCAACGCACCTGTCGCGACCAACGCGCCGATTGCGCTGGCTCCCACCGATCCGCCGACGCCTGCCCCATATTGCTACATCGCCAGGCAAGGCGATACTTTCGTTAGCTTGATTTCACGGGCAGGCTATCCCGATCTTTCCGTGTGGGCGGAGACTTGCGCGCTCAACGGCCTTGCGCCCAATTGCACCAATGTTCAGGCGGGCAAGCAGTATTGTGTCCCGCACCAAACGTGGACGCCTTCACCACAAGGCTACTCTCAAACTCAGGCCGCGCGCGCGGCGGTTGTTGCTAATATAGCACCCACCAGCTCTTCGATTGCCTACTATACAGTTGTGCAGGATGATAACATCACGTCGGTTGTACTCAAAACGGGTTATTCACTGCGTTTATTGTGCTCGATGAATAATCCCGATCCGATAAATTGCGGCGGCTGCAACCTGGACGGCCCGACGGGGCATTGGGGCTGTGCGCCCCGATTGGTTGTCGGCGCGAAGATCAAGATTCCGGGGCCGACGCCGACACCCA
>Ga0207111_10048_pt1 | contig 34658 bp, 33 predicted proteins | sample Alteio_BWMinHeat_71_FD_153577 | JGI IMG/M metagenome (GOLD analysis project Ga0207111, IMG submission 153577) | Enriched cells from forest soil in Barre Woods Harvard Forest LTER site, Petersham, Massachusetts, United States -... | ecosystem: Environmental > Terrestrial > Soil > Temperate forest >... | reverse complement strand
TAAGCAGTGGTGTAAGCGTTGTTGTAAGCAGAAGCCAGATCTTGCGTCTACACTTACTTCTATGACTAAATCTACATCAACTCCTAGTGCTCCAAGCGTTGTTGCAACAACTGACCCATATCCAACAATCTTTAGCAATGCGTTCTTAGCTGTACAACATGTACGCACCCATCAACAACAATCGATCACTAGTGCTACCAGCGCCGCAACTGCTGCCTACGTTTATGCGTACACCGGTGCAACCAACTACAATAACGGTAGCCTTGCAGGTATTGCTGATGCACAAGATGACGTTGCTAACAATAGACTCAAAAAATATGCTGTTTCAACAACAACCGGCGAAGAAACCCGCTATCTTGACCCTGCAGTACAAACAGAACAACCAGGTGCGAGTGATTACATGCAAGGGTATATTGAAAGTTATGACAGTGAATATGAATCGTTGGTTACTGCTGCACTTGCTGTTGCAACTTCTACTGGTACTACTGCAGGTAGCGGTGACGGTCAAACAGGCACTCCTGCAACGCCGCGCCCAGTAACCGGCAATGTACTGCAGCAAGATCTGGCAAACAACTATAACAACGCTTACACAAATGCTTACAACACAGCTAATGCCCCTGCTCTTATCAGCGGCAAGCAAAGCGCTGTGAACGCACAACTTACCAATATAAAAACGCAAGTAGCTGCAGCTCAAGCCACCGCAACCCAAGTAAAAGCGATCGCTGATCTTGCAGCAACCAAAGCAATTGCTGGTGCGACATCAGTTTCTACCACGGCTGCATCAATTCTTACAACAGCAACAACCATCACTAGTGCGATAGCAACCTACCAAGCTCAAGTAACGGCAGCATCAAGCGTTGCCGCTATCAATGCCATCGCTGCAAACGTTACGGCTGACGCTACCTTGAATAGCGCTCCTCTTCTGAATCAAACAGCACAAGCAGCGGTAACACAATTGGTACAAGTCTTGTTGACCGGCGCACAAACGACGGCAACAGTGTTGACACCACTTCTTGCAAACAATAAGGTTGTTCCAAAATTACCAGTGGCAGTAAATCAGTTAAAGACGATGAGCACTGACCTTAAAACAATTGCAGCCTTAACCACAGCAACCTTGGTTCTGGCTACCATCACACCGCTCAAAGTCCGCTTCACCGGCTACGTGATGATGGTAACGTCGCAAAAATTATTGAGTCTGACACAAATTCAGACCAAAAATATGTTGTCGGCATTAACGTATCTTGAGGCGGCGCTTAAAATAGCACCTGCAGCTGCTGCAACGACGACACAAACAACAACGGGAACGCCAACGGTTGACATGAAGACGCAAGGACAGGCTGATGGAAATAGTGATGGAAGTAATCAACGAGCAATCAACTATAAATATAACGATACAACGTACAAAGCGTATTACGATTCTACGTACTACCCTGCACGTGGAAATCAAGATGGCATGACTGATGGTGGAAATAGATTGACGACTAAGAATTATGTTTTCCCAACAAATAGTGCGTATACCAATGCGTATGATTCGGGTTACCAATTTGGATTGAGTCATTAATTAAAGAAATAAAAGAGAGAGTAAACTCATGAAAAAGATGGTTTTTATTCTCGGCTTAGCAAGCGTCATGATGACGCAGGCGTTACCCCAAGCTGCTCCGGGAACGCCGGGTGATCCGGCGTACGATGGTGCATGGAATGGTGTGTACAACAATGGCCCTACCTTCAAGCCATCATATTCTTCACCCGATGCATCAGCTCTTTATGATACCAATTTTAATGACGCGCAAAGCGTCTCACCGCAAACTCCTAGTCAGGCTGGATATGCCGATGCTAATAACGGAATGCCATTCAATCCTCAAATCCCCTCAATTTATAATTATGCCCAAGGCGTCGGATACCTCACTCAGTATGCTTTTGGTTATGGGCAATCATCAAATGGTTATACATCTAATGCACGCCAAGATGCAGTACAAGATGCTCTTGCCGACTATTCCAAGCCGGCTGGATCAACCAACATAAAACTCAATAAAAAAACTACCGTCCAACAATTTTCACAAATATTCCCCATAGGGCTTCAATATAGTACGCAAAATCAACCTGCTCCTTATACATGGGTAGGACAATCATACCCTGCAAATACGTATCAACCAAAGGTTCTTGATGCGGTAACAAAAACTTTTTTGTTCAGTAATAACATTGGGTCTCAAGATCAAAATAATAATTATAGTATCAACAGCAATAATCCCTACAGCACATTGTATGAAACCACGTATGCACTTTGTTTGTCGGGCGCACAAGATGCAAATACTGATGGCAAAACTCAAATCAGCTCTGCATCCCCAACGTTTCAACCAAATTATCGATCAACTGACCCAAATTATAAAACCATCTATGACACGGTTTTTAATAACTATAACAATGGATACACTGACGGCAGCAACGATTCATCAATTGGAAGCATTACCGCTCCGGCCTACCAATCACAAGATGCTACCTATCAAACAGCCTACAATGCTGGGTTCTATAATGTTAATCGTGGTATCAATGATGGAAATGCAGCTGCTAATCACAATGCCTCTGCTGCACCAACCGTTCCCGTAACGGTACCATCTCCGAGCCTTTACAATCAAGCAGCGATACGTGGATTTTATAGACAGCGCGCGAACATTGATAGTCAAACTGATGCTTTAGCCTATCTTGCGCCACATTATCATATTTCTGATGTTACCTACTATAAACCAGCATACGATTCATCATATCTTTGGTGGGTAAATTCTATAGGCTCTGCGAAATTAACCGCTGCAGGTCAAAATGATGGCGCTGCTGCAGGACAAAATGATGCAATGATGGGTTTGGGGATGCAGCCAGCTCCCGCGCAAATGAACCCTGGTTATCTTCAAGCATACACACAAGCGTACACCAAAGCGTATAACCTGGTAGCGAACGCCGTTGTCAGCACCCAGTCAAAATTTATACAAAATACACTCGCCGCCATTCCGGCAGCTCTTAGCAATGCACAAAATTCAATAACAGATATCCAAAATACGCTGGCCAATGTTGATCCCAATTTTCAGCCATCGACAACCTTTCCCAGTGTCCAAACAATCAACAGTCAAATAAGCTCTTTTGCAGCAATGATTCCCACCCTTACACAAAATTATAACACCGCAGCTGGCCAGCTCAGCCAATCTCAGCTTGGCCAACCAATGACTAAGGAGCAAAGCAACACGCTTTATACCACGGTCATGAACTTGCTTGGTCAAGTACAAGATCTTGAAAATCAGGCAGGAGAATTTGAAACCTATGCTTTGTTTTGCGCAATTCAATATAATAAAGTGACGGCAAACAAGATGCTTACCACCGCAATAGCTCAAGCAAATAATACTCTTAATGCGGCAACACCGGCGCAGAATCAACTTGCACCTGCGGCGAGCGCTAAGTTTGTATCAGCTGACCAAACCCTCAATGCAGCATCAACGGCTGCAACTATTGCACAAACCATTACCACATTGAACACGAATATCACCAATGCGACGACGCTTCAAGGACAAATTTTAAATGTCTTCAGTCTTGCCGATGCGCAAGGATTAGTAACAAATGCTCAATCTATTGCTGATAGTATCAATAGTTCTTCAAGCCAATCGGTAATGCCTATCATGAATGTTAATAGCGTCACTCAAGCATTTGCACAGCAACAACAACAGCAACAGCCAACAGATCCAAAAATTCAAGGGCAAACCGATGGAACAGCCGATGGAACTAACCAAAAGCCCATCTCGTATAAATCGACTGATAAAAATTATCATGCTGCGTATGATGCTGCCTACTACCCTGCTCGTGGTACAAAAGATGGTACAGCGGCAGGTGCTAAGCGCCCAGCAGCCAAAAAATATGCATTCACGCCGATAGGAAAATTTCCTGCCTATCAAAAGGCGTATGATGCAGCGTTTGCTGTGGCAAGTAAAAAGAAATAGCATTGCAGAGGGGTTTCACCCCTCAACCCGATAAAAATTATTTAATTAATTAGGGACTACTCGTCCCTAAGACCCACGGCATCCCTCGATACATTTTGCTAACGCAAAACACTCGGGACGATCGGTGTTCTTTTTCCGCTCGTGGTGAGGAGGCCGTAGGCCGTCTCGAACCATGGTGCTGCCGCACCAACCCGCTCAAACAGTGACGTGCTTACAAAGTATTCAATATTTTAAAGATAAACTTGTTTCTTCACCCGTTAGTCCCGATCCCTCGTCAAGCTCGGGACTAAAGGCCATTCGACTAACAATACGAGGGGGTCTACCCTGAGCAAGCGAAGCGCGTCGAACGGGTCGAGGGAAACGAACGTTATATAACCCGAGTTCGACAAATAATTTATTTTGACATACTACTGAAAGTTGTCACCTCCGGCCTTCGCCAAGGCTTCGGCGGACAGGCTGAACTCGCCTGCCCTTCGTAGCCACCTGGGCGTAGGAGGGTTTCAGGGTCCATTCTATAATTAAAATTAATTCAAAAAAGATAAGAAACTAAACAAATAGCGACCTGAATGTCTATTGAAGGTTTTCGTGGATCCTGAAACGAGTTCAGGATGACAAATGAGAGAGGCTCGCATAATAAATAGTAGCATCCTGAACGGTGTCACCCTGAATTTATTTCAGGGTCAGGATGACAAATGAGAGAGGCTCGCATAATAAATAGTAGCATCCTGAACGGTGTCACCCTGAATTTATTTCAGGGTCAGGATGACAACTTGTTCTATTCGATTCAATCAGTAAAATAGACGGTTTTAAATTGTCGAGCTCGGGTTATATAACTGCTTTATCAGCGCGTCACTGTTTGAGCGGATTGGCACGTCTAGTGCCATAGCCGCGAGTTACGCGCGTAAAGCGGGGTTTTAGGGGACGCAGTCCCATGATGCGGGATTCGAAAGGTGCCCGCACTGGCACCTTTCGTCGGGTTAAAGGGGTGAAACCCCTTAACTTTTACTTTGTTTTTTCGACATAAACACCAAATCTTTACTTTGTTTTTTCGACATATATAGACTAATATTAGTTTGGATTTTCTGCATGTAACCTGAAAAAACGAGCCTGAGGTGTTTTATGAAAAGAATGATAGATTATTTCCTGCTGGAGTGGAAAAATGAACAGTATGACAGAAAGCCACTGTTGCTCCGTGGAGCACGACAAGTTGGCAAAACACACGCAGCCCGTAATCTTGGAAAAACGTTCCAACATTTTGTCGAAATCAATTTAGAATCTGATGAACATGCTCGAAATATTTTCACCCAGGATCTTGATCCTAAAAGAATAGTTTTCCAACTTTCAGAATATCTCAAACAAGACATTATTCCTGGATCGACCTTACTTTTTGTCGACGAAATCCAGATAGTTCCAAAAGCAGTTATCGCTCTTCGTTACTTTTATGAAACAATGCCCGAACTGCACGTCATTGCTGCTGGCTCACTTTTGGATTTTGCTATTGAACAAGTGGGGATGCCGGTTGGACGAATTTCTGGTTTATATATGTACCCAATGTCTTTTTTAGAATTTTTAGTTGCCCTTGGGCATGAACGATGGGTGCAAACAATTTTGAAGCACGATCTCCATGAGCCTCTGTTTGATTCATTACATACGACGCTTCTTAGTTTAGTGGGAACATATCTTGCAATAGGCGGCATGCCAGCGGCAGTTAATGCTTGGGTGAAAACCCAAACCTCACGGAATGTAAAAAAAATTCACTCAGACCTTCTCGATTCATACGAACAAGACTTTAATAAATATGCAGCTGCACATCAAATAAAATATCTTGGCGCCCTCTTCCATCATGCTCTATCTCAACTGAGTAACAAATTTATGTATAGCCGTGTGGGTGAATATCAAAAAAGGGAGCTTGAGCCAGCATTGGAGCTCTTACAAAAAGCAGGAATTGTATATCCTGTTGTTCGTAGTTCGGGGCAAGGAATTCCGTTAGGGGCTCAGGCAGATCTCAAAGATTTCAAAATTATTTTTTTAGATGTTGGACTCAGTCAAGCATCACTCAATCTTGATATAACGCCGTGGTTTATTGATCCTCTGGCAACATTCATCAACAAGGGTGAAATTGTAGAAGCTTTTGTAGGGCAAGAAGTGCTCGCCTATGCAGACCCCATCATCAAAAACCGTATTTTTTATTGGCACAGAGAGAACCGTAATAGCCAAGCAGAAGTCGACTATTTGGTACAGATAAAAGAACACGTTGTTCCCATCGAGGTTAAGGCTGGCACAAGCTTGAGAATAAAAAGTATGCATATGTTTTTAGATTCGCATCCCAATTCTTCTTATGGAATCCGTTTTTCTGCGCACAATTATGCTCATGAACAAAGGATATTCACATACCCATTGTATGCAGTCGTCAAGCCTTTTTTTGATGCAAACGACAGCGTGCGTGAGGCGTTGATGAGTTTGTTAGGTAGTTAAGATTTGGGTTAAAAAATCGAAACTATAAAAAAAGTAATAAAAATAAGGGAGCCTCGAAATAAAACTCGAGGCTCCCTTATTTTTATAATCAAAAAAAAAAATTATTTAAAAGACGGTCCGGCCGGCTCTGCCTGATACACCAAAAATTTGTTGTACACCGTGCTTGCAAATCGAGCAACCGAATCGGCCATGCTGCTGCTTGGCTCAACACCAAAATCTTCTTCACCTGTAAACAAACGCATGATATTGGACTGACGCTTTGGATGAATTAATCTGACTTCTTCGGTGATCTTGGCCAAGGTTTTGATCTCAGCAATCGCATCGTGGTACGAACCGATTTTATCAATCAACTTCAGCTTGAGCGCTTGGTTGCCAGTAAACACTTTACCATCCGCCCAGGGTTTGAAATCTGTCGCTGATATCTTGCGTTGTTCTGCAACATCTTTGACAAATTGGTGGTAGTTGTCATCAGAAAGAACCTGCAAATATTTAAGTTCGTCTGCCGTCAAATCTTTGACCATGCTGCCAACCGTTTTGTACGTACCCGACTGAACGTAGGTATGATACACTTTCCACACTTCCATGAAATGCTTGATGTTGGGCAAACCCATAAACACACCGATGCTGCCAATCAACGCCGATGGCGTGGCGATGATGCTGTTGGCGCCAACGGCAATATAATAAGCGCCTGATGCACAAATATTTTCAACCAATACAACAACCGGTTTTTTTGCTCTAAATTTTTTCAGCTCAATAAAAAACGCCTGGCTGGATCCTGGATAACCGCCGGGCGAGTTGATGCGCAACAAGAGCGCTTTGATATCATCATCTTTTTCAAACTCTTCAAGCTTTTTGATATAAAATGATGGGTCGATGATTTCGCCGCTCACGTTGAGCAACCCAACATGGGCTTTGGGATACAGCGCATCTTCGGCCGCTGTTTTAAGACTTGAAAGCATCGGCGGCAGAAACTGCAAAATCAGTAAGACGAAAAAAAGATTTTTGATGATGGCAAAAAAAGAATCGGATTTAGAACGTTTTTCGGTTGTACTCATATTTTCCTTGGTTATTGCACGGGAACATCAGGTGGTCGCTCACCTTCAAATGGTTTAAAAAGATCGGGCGCTACGCCGCACACGGGGCAGGTCCACGTATCATCAAGATCCTCAAAAGCGATGGGGTTATTCTCAACATTTTTTTCAGCAGTCTCGTCATCATACAAATATCCGCATACCGAACATACATATGCTTTCATACTGCACTCCTCTCAACAATACCTACAAAAACTTTTACCGCTTATTTCATCATAAAAGTTCTGAAGAGCAAAATGACAGGATTTAAAAAATAATAAAAGAAAGAAAGGGTTTATACAAGCTCAGGTTTTGCAAGCTTTTCAATCAATGGGCGGTTAAGTTTAACTTGTTTGCTGCTCAACTTCTGATTTGGGCGTGAAGGATCTTTGGTGATCACGGTAACGTGTTGATACATAGGTTTATAAACAACTTCTACCAATTCGGTAGGATTGATATTTTTAAGAAATGTTTTGTCTTTTAAACGAGAAGGTTTTTTACGATACGAGTTGTGATAAATTTTGGTTGAAGATGAGATTGGCTGATTGTTATACTTTTTGTAGGTGTATGAAAGACAATAAACGTCTTTATCAGATTTAACTTCTTTTTTAACTTCTTTGTTGATGGTGGTTAACACTTTATTCAATTCAGGGTCTGAAGTGAATGGAACATTGGCTGCTTTTTTTCCTGTTTTGGCCATAACGATGGCCGGGGTTACAATTGATGCTTGTTCAGGTTGTGGATGGACCAATGGGACTGCGAAAATAACAGATACAACAGCTAAGAGAGTTTTCGAGCAACTCATGTACTTCATACATGCCTCCGTGGTAAAAAAACCAAAATTCGTCCCTCTCTTCTTAAAATAAACTATTTGAAATAGATTTGTGTAGCTCTTACATATTTCGGTACAATAAGCCTTTATCTAGCCTTCTTGTCCGATTGAAAGTGGACGAAATTAACAAATAACCGACGAATTGTTTGACCGAGATGCCTTTTAAAGTTCTTATACTCTATAGCAAACTTTCCTGCATGTCAAACCTGTACCGACACCCACCTCTTAACGCCCTCCAGATCGCGATATACGGTGTATTTAGAGAAATTAAATTTTGTAAGCCATGACTCAATTGATTGTTGGGCTATCCCTATCTCAAAAACAACCTGTGGTATGTCATGTGCACGTATGATACTGTTTTGTTTTAGATATTTACAAGCATTAGATAAAAGAGCGTCATAAAAAGCGTATCCTTGCTGGTTTGCGACCAGCGCATCATAATCTTCCCACGCACGTACGCTTTCATCAAGCGAATACCATTCTTCTTCAGAGAGGTACGGAGGGTTGCTGACGATCAGGTCGTACCTTCGGTCCTCCATCCCTCGAGACGCGATTGCATCGCTCCTCGGGACGAGCGGGCGGACGAACGGTGTCGAGGGACCGGACCCGCCTCCGCCGAGGCTTCGGCGGGCAGGCAAGTCAAAGACATCGCCGGCCATGAACGTCACGTTGGTAATCTTGTTATGCTCTTTATTTTTCTCTGACAACGCGATGGCTACTGGATTTTTATCGATACCAACCACCGTTGCCTGCGGCAATGCTTTGGCCAGCGCCAACGCGATGCACCCACTGCCCGAACAGAGGTCTAAGATAGAAAGCGGCTGCGATGCGACAGGCTGCAGTTGGGTAATTAACCAGCTCACCCATTCTTCTGTTTCTGGACGAGGGATCAGGATGGGCGGTTGCACCAGGATGTCGAGATTGCAAAAGGGTACCGAGCCCAAGATGTATTGCAGCGGTTTTCGTTCTTTGACCCGTTGAGTGAGCCAGGAATTCAATTGTTCCTGTTGCTCGTTGGTCAAATCGATAGTGTCAGACATCAATAATTCTGCCTGTTTTTTACCAGTCAATTGTTCAAGCATCCACCATGCTTCTTGTTCGGCAAGCACTTCATGCCGGCAGATGGGAAGGAGTTGTTCTTTGCACTGGGCAAGGAGGTGTTGGAGGCGCATCCCATCACCCCATCAACAATCGATTAACCATGGCAACCAACGTTTGTAAATTGTTAGCAATCACACGAACTTTATGCTGCAATTCCTGCACCTGTTTTGTTAACTCTTTATCATGACGAACGCCATTGGCCAAGGTAAGCTGCGCAAGTTCTTGCCCAATCTCTTGTAATTTAGCTTCTTCACGATCAATCTCTTGGCCAAGTAAAAAGATCGGTGATTTTTGGAGCGGATATCGTTTGTTCACGATCTCTTTGAGTTTTTCTTTGGCTTGCTCTTTGTTTGTTTGCTCTAACGCTTCAATGTTTTTAATTTTCTCATGCTGCAGACCCCAATACAATGTTTCGATTTTTTCTTCGACGGCTTTGATTCGTGCATCACTACTTTTTTGTGCTGTCAGAACAACACGGTCTCCGGTTACCGTAAGAACGCGATTTTTACCCAGATTGCCGGTGACCAAATCTTTTACCGCAACAGCGGCAGGATTATGTAACGCTCTATCCATTTTATCGCGTGCTTTTTTCAAGCCGGTCAGTACGGGAATTGCGTTCATGGTACAAGAAAAACTGATGGTGAAAATAATAAGACTTTTTTTCATGGCTCTCTCCTTTTAAGGAGTCGCACCCTTCGAGACACTCGTCCATTCACATGGACTCGTTCCTCAGGGCGAGCGACTTTTTTTAACCCTTTTCTTCGCTGATATTTCAACAATTAAATCGTATTTCTATAATTTCTATATACAACAAAAGCTTAATAAGGCGCTCGCCCTGAGGAGTCCGGCCAGCTCGACCTGTCCTCCGTAGCTACGAGCAAAGCGAGAGCGAAGGAGGAAGAGCGAAGACGGACGTCTCGAAGGGTCGCCTTGCAGGCACATCACTCATTCAATAAGCCAGCAACAAACTCCTGCGCATCAAACGGTTTAAGATCATCCAGATTTTCTCCGAACGTAACATAGACGATCGGCAGATGCAATTTTTCGGTAATTGAGAAGACGATGCCGCCTTTTCCCGTGCCATCAAGCTTGGTTAAAACGATGCCGTTCAGTTGGGTGGCTTGACCAAAAACTTCAGCTTGCGCAAAACTGTTCTGCCCCAACATCGAATCAACCGTCAACCAGGTATTGATCGATTCGGTTGAAAGTTGTTTTTCAATAATTTTACGGATTTTTTCAAGCTCACGCATCAAATTAACTTTTGATTGCAAGCGGCCGGCCGTATCGATGATGATGTGATCGTACCCTTCATCATGAAACGTTTTGCACGCATCGAAAATAACGGAAGCTGGATCTTGATTATCGCGCCCCATAAAAACGCGCACGCCTACCCGCTCGGCCCAGGTCGCCAGTTGCTGGGTCGCCGCAGCACGAAATGTGTCGCCGGCTACCACCATAACCTTTTTACCCTGCTGTTTCAGCTTATGTGCAAGCTTGGCAACAAAGGTGGTCTTGCCGCTACCGTTGATCCCCACCAACAACAAAACCCGCGGATGGAAATCATGCGCGGGATATGCCTGAAGCTGGATGGTTAATAATTTTTCAAGTTCGGTCTTTGCCTGCTCGAGCGTTGTGATGGTACTGCTTTTAATATCATCACGCAGCTTGGTGATGATGAAGTTGGTGGTGGTCACCCCCGTATCAGCTGAGAGTAACAATACTGAGAGCTCATGCAGAAACTGCTCGTCAAGTTTGTTGCGGGAAAAGATGGAGGAGACGCCGGTCGTAAAACTGGTGTAGATTTTTTTGATTTTATCTTTGATAAATCCAAACATTGCGGTTTCTTTCTGTATTTTTTGCTTTTTTATGATCTGACCAATGTTTTTTGAGTATAGCCCGAACTGTTAGGTTCATCAAAAATAGTTTTTTTTGAGGAATTTAGCGGTCATTAAGGTCGATAGATCCCTTTATCAACAACTTCCAATAGCCGCAGGGCTATATGGCTGGGCACCCGTTCACCGCTTTCCCAAGACTGAACGGTCTTGACACTGACATTAAGAATCTTGGCAAAAATACTTTGTGAATAATTTCCACTTTCTCGAATTCTTTTAACATCTTTTGCTTTATAAGCTACTGGAGGCGCTGGAATCTCAATCAGTTCTGATCGGAGTGTTAATTTGCCCTTTTTGTAATCGACAACATCTTTAAGACCATTTTTTAAGTCTTTAAAAAATGTATTTTCTTTTTTTACTTTTTTATTTCTTTTTAATGACATTTACAAACTCCTTCAATGCTTTCTTTTCTTCCGCCGTTAGATTTTCTTGTTTATTTTTTGGGTAAATCAGAAGCAAGAATAATTCTTCGCTTTCTTTGTTATCAAAATAACATACACGAAATCCACCACTTTTCCCTTTGGATGAAGATTTTAATCTTGTCTTTCGTATTCCACCAGTTCCGCTAATTACATCACCCTCTTCTGGGTTTTCAGATAACTGTTGCTTAAATTCATCAAAATCTTCATGCAAAAGTCCTTTCCCATCTAGAAGATCATCTATAACTTTGGAAAAATTTCTGGTCTCAACAATACATCTTTTTTTCATAATTTAATATACTACTGTGTAGTATACCTCTGTCAAGAAACTATCCAATTAGCGATTATACCAGGCCAAAAACTTATTCAACGCCCGTACGCGATAAAAATAATCTTGATACTTCTCAAACTCATGCCACATCTGTGCGCAGGTGATATCGGCACCAACAGGGGTAAAGAAAGCATCGTAGGGGAGCGAAGGATGCGCGATAGAGGTATCGGGCTTGTGCAGCACCCCTTCACATCGCCCTTCAAAAATTTCAAAAGCATCGGGGCCATCAATATAAATCATATACAATAAAAAGAACGCTTTATCGCCCGGATCAAATAAACGTTTGATCCCTTCAAATCCAAGACCGTGACTTACAAACTTTGAAAGCACGCCCGGAAATAGATTATATTTTTCAAAATAAATCGCTGCATCATCAATAAGCAACGGGGCCTGCACAACCTCCCATGCCTTTTTTGCTTTGTCGAGAGCAACCGCCTTTTGATCCATGGTTTGAATCTCGGGAATATCGATGGCATAGGGCTTCAGTTCAATGTGTGGCGCACTGACAGCTAACACCCGCTGCACTTCTTCAAACTTGCCGGGGTTGGAGGTGACGTAATACAGTTCTTTTTTCATGGGATCTTTCGAAGTTTTCTAAGCTAAATTTCATATTCAAAAACCCAGCATAGCACACCCAAAATCGTCTGCAATTATCGAATTATTGCAATCAAGACACCCCTTTTTTTAATATAGAAAGAGATAAAAAAATTGAAGGGGGATTGGGAAATGAATCTAAAAAAAATATTCTGCTTTATCGTTTTATTATTTGTTGTGGGAGTATATTTCACGGCAACTGGAGCTGTAGATACGCTAGCTGGTGCTGCTGCTTCTAATACGATTTCAGATCCTTCAATCTGCAGGGTAGCCATCTTCTTTGTTAATGATAATACCGAAACAGACAATGGCAATGCAGCAGAGGTCGGTCTTTTTACCCAAGCAGTTTATCACAAAACAATGCCCTGTATTGTTTCAGGCTATACCCTTCAACGATATCTAAAGAACTCTGTTATAACCAATGCTGAATACCAGAAACAAAAAGATGTCCCATTTGCATACATAGAACACTATGAAAAGATGCCCCAGCAAGCAAAAACAACACAGACAATCTACGAAAAATATAAAAAAATAACTAAAGAAATGACGATTGCTGAATATCTAAAGTATCTAAAAAAGAAACTCAGTCCTGGTGATCCCGGTAACTGGATTTTTAAAGAAAAAGCAATGCAATTGACGTCAGACCAATGGACCATTTATAAAAAAAATAATTCTATTTTTTATCTTCTCATCCCTAAAAATTATCTCGTCCTCAAAAAAGCAAAAAGCATTGCCGACATAGGATTTGATATTTCTGCATGCACCGACGTAACCAAACAAGTGAATGACTTTAACCTATTATCAATTGCAAGTGATAAAGAATTTGATGATAAATATCCCGCAGATTTAAAGCCACCAACAAATCCATCTGACGTCAATATGGATGATATCAAAGCACTTTTTATTCCTGCACCAAAACCTGTAACACTTCCAGAAAATGAAAATGATCCAAAATTCCAAAAAGCTCTAAAACAGCTGGAGAAACCAACACTCCGCTGGATCGTTTATCTCGGCGGTCATGGATATTTTGCTCCACCCGTAGCACAAGAATTGATATTATCTGAGAAAGGATTCTATAACACTAAGGCACAATGGATCGCTGAATACAAATATAGACTCCGCACTTTTTCTAATGATATAGCTGCATGTGAACAATTTTTAACAATGCTCAAAGAAGGCAAATCGTTTACCTATTCCGTGACGGATGATGCAACTCAGCAGACAACAATTATGCAAGCCAATGCACAAGAAATTAAACAAAAGATTGCACAAATACGAGCAGAAAAAGAAGTCTATGAAAAATCATCACAGGAAGCACTATCTAATTACAGAAAGGGAATGTATGATCGTGAGGTAGATATCGCGCTTATGGAAAAATTTGGCGTCAGGGCATCAACCGCACTTATTGCAGGTTTGAGCTTCAATAATTTTCAAAAATTTTTATCTCTATTAAATAACCATATTCAGACGCTTTTTTTATATTATTCAACCTGTTATGCCGGTGGCTTGAACAGATTATTGGTTAATGAGGTGCTCAAAAATATTCGTGCAAATTATATCGTAGCAGTAGGAGCATTAACCGATGCCGTGGTTGGCCAGGCTGGAGCACTGCGATATCTGCAATCCTCCAGAAATGCACCAATCAAACTAACTTTTAGAATTGATTTAAATAAGTTCTTTAATACGCTTGAAGCATATTTTACCTTTGAAGCAACAGAAGAAGCTATAAAACGTAAAGCACAAAAAGAAGTCTCTCTTGAAAATGCTTTAAAACACACAGTAGAACTCACTGCACCAGAGCTTGATGATCCAGTGATTTGGACAAATAACGCACCATTTGTACGTATGCCCAATGGTGACAGCTTTAGCGCTGCAAACGTTGATGCCAAGGTGTATCATCTCACCAATGTTCGAGCAAAAGCGCTTGCTATTGAAAACAAAGCACTTGACGTCTCGGATAAAGACACCATCTTTCTCTCTGCCCCCTCTGTAACAACGCCCATCACCATCAATCAAGCTTGTTTTTCGTCAATACTCCCTCCTCCTGCAAAAACAAAAATACCAACAGAAGAACAATTCATCGCCACCCATTATTTCAAAAAAATTATAAGTAATTTAAACATACCCGTAGCCTTAGATCTATCACTACAATCTATTTTAAAATTTTCTACAGGCGGCCCCTTCAGCAATGCTCCGCTTCCTCCTGCCTGGAATTTTTACTACATCACCGTGGGAACTATGACATCGGGAAATTATAAAAATTCAGGGATAGAAGCCAAGAATCCATCGTTAAACATTGAATCCTTGAGCATTGAATTGAGACGAACTGGTCTTATAACAATGACCATGACGATAATGTTTGTGTATAACGGTCAAGGCTATTTTTATCAAGGGCCATATACCACCACCACCTGCACGTATCAAAAAATGGATCAAAGTAGAGCCCTCATAAATTTTCAAAATATTAATATGCGAATTCCTGGACAAGAAACACACAAAGTTTTGACCGAAACTACTTCATCAGTCCAAAATATTCCAATGCCTGTATCTCAACCAACACCATCGCAAAATGGAGGTGGTCGTCAAGAAGGAGGTCGTCACCAACAAAGAAGGGATGATCGTCAAGACGGCAGAGGATGGCAAGGAGGAGGTCGTCACCAACAAAGAAGGGATGATCGCCAAGGAAGAGGTTGGCAACAAGGCGGTGGCGGTGGCAGAGGATGGCAACCACAACAAATACAATTTATCCCACAAGTACAGCAAGTAACCACCACCGGAGGAATGTTAAAGTACGTAGCGGTTACTATGGATTCTTTAAATAATTTTGAAGCAGCCCTTGCATATAATTTTTTGATCGGCGTCGGTGTTTTTACAAAAAGATTTTTAATTGAAGAATTTTCTTGCCTCGGCGGAACTCCTATCACCAAGATTATTGTTGAAGCTAAAAAAACCCCACTCACCACAATAAAATGGATTGATAATGCTGTCGGCTATAAAAAAATCTTTGATATCAAAGAGAGTGATAAGGTAGAGGACATCATTGCTACCATGAACAGTACAGCAGCAACCGCTATTCCACAAGAAGATATTATCAAAGAATTTGAAGCATTAAAAAAAGCTGCTCAACCAGAAGAGGTCGCGCCAGAAGTTGCACTCAAGGGTGAATTTTTCAAAGGTCGGGCTGCCGTTGGTAAGAATCGGGCAGCTGTTTTAGCTGGTAAAGGTCGAACAGCTGTTGCCGAAGAATATCTGAAGAAGAATGCTATTGAGAATGCAATTGATCCAAATACAGGACAATCAATGCTCCGCATAGCCGTAGCCGCAAATGATCTTAAAAAAATTCGCATCCTTCTGCTACAAGGGGCAGATAGTTCCAAGCAAGATAAAGACGGCAAGACAGCGTTTGATATCGCTCTTAGAAATAGAAATATCGGAGCTCTCAGAATTTTTGTTTCTTTCAATCCTGCATTAAAAGATAAAATATCTGATCAAACGATTTTAGAAGAACTCAAGGGAGAAGAAGAGAAAAAAGCTGCACGCGAAGCAAAAGAAAAAGCTCCCCAACCGGCACCTGCCGCCCCACCAACTCCGTTGCCAGCTGCACCGGCAACAGATGCTACAAAACAACTGATTGATGCTTTGCAACATTTCAAGGCGGTATCGATAGAGCTTGCAAATCAATTAACAAAATTGCAGCAGAAATAAATCCCTACAACTCTTGCAATGTCGCCTCTTCTTATTTTAAAGTGAAAAGGTAACCTCATTATACGAGAATCAATGATTTTACTGAGGGTTTTTTGGAAGTAAGAAAAATCATGCATAAATTCTGGATTATCACTACCTGTATTTTGACGATGCACACCAGCACACTGCTGTGCATGAAGCATACATTCTCCAACAGAGCAACTGAAGATCTGATCTATTCTTTGTTAGTGAATTCAAAAAACGATGTGCTCGACCTCTATGAATTATACACGACATGTAAAGAATGCGATCTTCTCTCGCTGCTTACTGATGGCAATCTTTATAAAAAGCTTATTGTCACCATCAAGCACCATGGCTGGTACACCGTTTTAAAAACGTATCATGGTAAAAGCGATGTAGATTTTTCACACCTCACCTTTTTGACACAAGGCGACTTTGGCATGCCCGATCGCTACGGCAACACCCCGCTGCATGTTTTAGCCTTGCAGCCGCACAATAAAACGGCACTTGCTTATGCCCTGAGACATTTACAGAACAAAGCAGCCGTAAACCATCAAAATCTTGCGGGGGATACCCCCTTGCATTGGGCCTGGGGCGCAAATAAAGAACTCCTACGAGCTTTTTCAGGGATCAACACCACCATCACCAATCATTTTGGCCAAAAAGCTATCCGATAGCCCTCATAGCCCCTTGGCATTTTTTTCCCTTCCGATACACTGGATCGGTGGGGTTTTTATTCGTTTTTTTCGATTAAAAATAAGATAGAGGGCTTTTTATGAAGCAAGAAAATTCTGTAGTACATCAAAAAATAACCGTCAGCATCCTTGGTATCGCGTTACTGTTACCATTGCTCTCAGGCTGTGGCAAGCATGAAGCAGCAGGAAGCATGGTAGGAACCGGCGCTGGTGCTATCATCGGAACGGCAGTTGCTGGCCGAAATTCCAAGGGAACCGGAGCATTGCTTGGCGGATTGATTGGTAATATCGTTGGCGGCGGCATGGGACGCGCAGCTGATGCTGAAGAACAAGAAGAAGCACAAATGCGTAAGGATGCTCGTCATCGTCAAAATCTCGCTGAATTACATGCCGAAAACCGTCGGTTACGCGATAAATGGTGCCGAAGCTGCTGTGTTCAAGTAACGATAGATGGTGCTCGTAGCTGCCCGCGCTGTGGTGATGAACTGATTCGTGAAAAATACTGCACCTCATGCAGCACGATTTATAGCGCAAAATCAGGCTATCGCTTCTGCCTCTACTGTCGAGAAAAGACTGTTTTGGCGAGTCGATAAAAGATCAAAAAAATATCGTTTTTTACATAAATCTTTGAAAAAGAGTGAATTTGTTTAAAATTCACTCTTTTTTTATGCTAAACTCTTTTCTTTTGCATTTAATTTCTATTAGAATATATATAGAATAAACCCAGAGAAATAAATGTATTAATTTAAAGAAAGGAGTTTTTCATGAATAATTTCAGAAAATTACTCGGCGTAGCACTTCTTGGTGCTTCATTTTTGATTGCCGGTTGTAAGAAAGAAGAAAAAGCCCTCGCTGGTGCCGGTATTGGTGCCGGGTCAGGCGCTTTAATTGGTGGCGTGGCCGGTGGTCCTACAGGTGCTGCAATTGGTGCCGTTGCTGGTGGTGTCGCCGGTGGTGCTATTGGTTACAGCCAAGGCGATGACGAAGAAGATAGAGATCGCAGAGACAGAAGAGAAGACAGATATAAATAAGAAAACGCATCCAAAAGTAGAGGGGCGCTCATTGTTGAGTGCCCCTTTTTTGTTGCCCATCCGCCTTGCAAACCCCTCCCGTTGCTTGTATACTATCAATTTACAACTATGCATAAACCACGGCGCGTGGTTGGGTTTTATTGATTATTTTTTTTGAAAAATTATTGGATGGATCCTGAATCAAGTTCAGGATGACAAAAGTAGGTGTTGGTGTGAACAAATTGCTCGATGTTAAAAATTTACACGTTTCAATTGAAGAAAAACAGATCTTGAATGGTATTTCATTAACCATTCAACCAGGACAAGTCCATGCCATCATGGGCCCCAACGGTTCGGGCAAAAGCTCTTTCGCCTACACCCTCATGGGCCACCCTCGCTACACCATCACCGATGGTCAGATGATTTTTTGCAACGAAACCATCAATGAACTGAGCCCCGATAAACGCGCAAAGCTCGGTCTTTTTCTTGCCATGCAACACCCGCTTGAAATTGAAGGTATCCCGCTTAAAGATTTTTTACGCCAAGCATACAACGCGTTGCACGATGGCACGCCAAAACAATTACGCCTCAAAGAATTTGCACATCACTTGGCAAAAAAAATTGAACTCTTAAAAATGGATTTAAGTTTTGTAGAACGCCCCATCAACGTCGGTTTTTCGGGCGGCGAGAAAAAACGGTCTGAAATGTTGCAGCTTGCAGTTCTTGAACCCAAGCTTGCGATTCTTGATGAAATCGATTCTGGTCTTGATATTGATGCGTTACGCATTGTCTGTAACAGTATCAACTCTATCAGACAAGCGAATCCTGAAATGTCATTCTTATTGATTACCCACTATCAACGTATTCTTGATTACCTCACTCCTGACTTTGTGCACGTGATGCAGAACGGCAAAATTATTCGTTCGGGTGGAGCTGAGCTTGCGCAAGAACTTGAAAAAGTTGGGTACGAGTAATAATTAACTCAAACACTCTTTTTCTAATCGAGCTGCCAGACCACGCAGATCATCTGCAGCTTTACGCATTGCTTCAACAACTTTGTCTGGTGAACCAAAAGGGCACATCATCACTTCTTCGTCAATGCTCTGATTCTGATATTTAAAATTTTTTAATAACGATGGCAGTCCGCCATCATCGTCGGAAAGAGGTTGCCAAAATGCACTATCGTCTATAAAATCTCGCACCCAATCTAACTCATTATTCCATATTCGTAACACACCGTTAACATCAATCCACACTAAACGCGCTCCATGTTCTGGTGAAACTTTGCTAAGATCATTATATTTTTGGGCAGCTTCGCGAGCAACCCGTTCTCCCTCGGTCGCCATTTCTTGCAAGATTTTTACCCCTTCACGCATCGATCGCATCTCATCACAATACTTTATAACCTCTTCATGTACCTGTTTTGCATCATTGCGCATGTCATCAATACACCGTGTAAAAACTTGTTGAATGGACCACTTCTGAAGCATTAAATTGATCCACTCCTGTTGTTGTGTAAAACTGGCCATCATTTTATGCCGATCTTGTACAAACGACTTTACGCGACTGTGAGAAAGTCGGTTAAGTTGTTCACAAAAATAGTCAGCGCTACGACATACGGTTTCTTGAACATGGAGGATGATTTCTTCATCTTTTGATGATAGATCTATTTTTTTGGATGCGGGATAAGCGGTTTCAACCGTTTCGAGGTAACAGGTTACCATCAATTCAGAAAGCTCTTCAATCAATGCATCATCATTGTTGACGTCAACCTGCTTCACTTCCATAGCAGCAAGATTGCAGATGCTTACCAAAGAAATAAGCACTAAACTTCTGAGCACCATCATAAAATACTCCCCCTCTTTTTTTTATTCCAAAAACTCTGTCTCAAGCTCAGCTGCTAACCCGCGTAAACTTTCTACAAATTGGCCTACGGCAGTAATAACATCATCGGTTGTATTAAAGTCGCGAAACACCATTGTTTCAACGACGTCATCATTACCGGTAAAAAATTGTGACAGTATAGATAGATATTTTGTATTCAACGCTCTTATAAATGCAGCATCCTTTATCTTTTTAAGAGCGTAACCTACATCATCATTACATTTTTTAGCTTCACGAATAACATCAGCTAAAACATACCGCGCAATGTCTTGCGGTGATTCAAGAATGTACTTTTCTTGAACTGCAGGTTTTTTAGATTCTTGAACAGATTCGCCTGCAACATTTTCACACGCTCTTGCCATATCATGCAAGAGTTTTACTACTTCACGTTTCGATCGTATTTCGAAACAAAAATCGGTAACGTGTTCTCTCAAACAGTCTACCAGTTTGGGCACACCACAAGTAACGAGCAAATCATGAGGCTTGAGAGCGTTACAAAAACTTGCCATATTGAAATGTGTTCGTTTTACAAACCGTTGCACCCTACTCTTAGGAAATTTATTAAGCTTTTTACAAAATTCACCTGCTGAAAGAGTAATGTCACGTTTGGCTAACTTGGCTGTACTCGCTGTTTTTGCTGTCCCTATATACAATTCTGCCATTGAGTGAGACAGATTTTCAATTTCGGCATCATCTGCTATATTTTTTTTGTCATTTTGAACGTGCATGGCTGCAAGGTTACACATGCTTAAAAAAGAAATGAGTGTTATAATTCGTATCATCATGTACTATCTTTCAATAATTTTTAAATAAACCATAGACTCTGCAACGACATCTTCATTACTACCCCCATCACTTACAAAACTGGAATCAAATATCTTTTAGCAAGCACATTTGCACCTTTGCGAAGTCGTTCGGCCAAGGTTTTTTCTGTCATCGTTTCGTCTTTAGACGCACCAAAACCGTCAACCAGCCGCAAGAGTATTGTGACATCTTCAGAAAACGAATGGGTAACATACTCACGTTCAACGCCCTCCATGAGTATTTTTCTGACGCCTTCAACCTCGGTTGCTTTTAACCCTTCTTCTTTTTTCAGACGTTCAAGTTCTTGCTCAACCGATGCTTCATCTTGTAACTCTTTAATATCTAAAAATTCGCAATCCTTTAACCGATCACGAATTGCCCCAGTATGTTTTTCAAGCGCGTCGCGTGCAATCACATCCAGCGTTGACGATTTCTCCACAACAGTCGCGATTGCTCTCAATCGCTCTATAACAAAAAATTCATCAGACCACATAATAACTCTTGCTGTCGATGATGGTGTGATGTTATTTATTGACGAATCTGTTTTATGCTTATCAACGTTGTGTCGCACAGCTAATGTCTCTACATTACCCTCTTGAAATGCGTTGTTATGCAACGCTTTAACAACAAGCACAAATTCGTCCTTTTCGTCTTTATCAAGCTTCTTAAGCTCATCAAGCAAATGCTCTTTTGCCTGTGTAATTTTTCCACGTGCTGGTTCATCTAGTCTTGTAAACGTTTTTAGATTTCCATCAGCATCTTCTAAAACCAATAGATATGCGTTTATCGCTTCTGTATGCAGTCTTACAACTTCATTACAAGAACCTATCGTGCTACCCATCGGTTTATCATTACTTCTTCTTTTTGGAGCTCCCGTTGATATTTTTCCATCAACCTTTTTTGCATCCTCGGTCATACCAGCAAGATGTACAAAACCTAACAAACAAGTTCCCAAAATCATTTTCAACATCATTTTCATAGAATTACCTTTCAGATTACCATATTGGAACTAAATACCGTTTCGTCAAATCATCTGCATCATATCGCAATGAAAATACCAGTTGCCCTAATTTACCATTCACATCATCTATATCCTTAAAAGATTGTTTAGTAAAATCATCAACCTGTTTTAATACTTTTTTGACATCTTCAACAAAATTTCGTGTTTCCAGCTTAATTTTTTTCAAACCCTCCTGCACTTTCTCATCGTGCAAATTTAGGCCCGCGAATTGTTTTTCAAATCGCTTTAGATCATCTTGGTCGGGCGCAAACAACGTAGGATAATAATTATTTTTAAGCACACTTTGAACGTGTGTCATGAGATCGTTGCATGCAAGCTTGATATTATCTTGTATTTGTTGCATGAGTTCGGCAGGAACTTCAGGTTCAATTTTGCTTGAGCCACAAACCAACCTATTACTTTTTTTATTATCCCCAGAAGCACTGGGTTTTACATAAACAGATTTTTCACACGCCAACGCTATTGCGCGAATAAGTTCTATGACATGATGTTCATGAGCCCATACTTCAACCATCTGGGTAGACGTTAAACTCGGTAACTCTTCTCCGCTACCTTTGTTACTAAAGCTTCTGTTTATTGCAATCATCTCACCAATTCGATCTTGTTCAAAAACAGCTAGACCGTGCATAGCAGTGACAACGGTGATAAAGTCATTGCCTGGTAATAATGTCTTAAGCTTTTTAAAAAAATTATTCGCCGTTACCGTTGGGTGCACCACAGGTTTGCCCTTTACCAGAAGTTCCGGTGCTGATTTGTTAAGTATTTGTAAGTACGGTCCAAAGTCTTCAGCAAACCTCGCACTTTCATATGCCTGATACCCAGCAAGCGCCTCACGGTGCCAGGCAATCACCTTCTTGTAATCTTCTTCTTTGGTTAACGTTTGAACACCAATCTCAACCCGTTTTGCATCGTGGCCTTGCACAGCTCCCCGTTCAGCGCCAGCATGTGCGCTTTTGTGATCTGCTTCCCTCATACCCGCAAGCGAAAAAAAGATACCAAGAACGTAACTCAAAACCAATACTTTTTTCATCAACCGTCTCCATCATCATTATTCGTTTCATCATTCTGGTCCCTTAGTAAAAAACCCCCGAAATAATTTCGAGGGTTTTAATTTCATCGCTATGAGCTTGCAGAGGCTGCACCTGGTTCTGCATCAAAGAATGTAGCAGATTCTAATTCTTCGGCAAGTGCATCAACATGAACGCGTTGCCTACACGTTTCAATATCGCGAATAAATTTTTGCATAACTTCACGAACGTGTTCTATTTTTTGTGCAATAGTCACGAACTCTCTCCCCTTGTCTGCATCATACTTTGCTTGATGTAGTTGATTAATGTAAAAGACAAAAGCCTCATCTTGAATGTTTTCATGAATTGCTTCACACTTTAGTCGACACGCTGCTTCGCTATCCCCGGCTTGCTCCCAAAGCTCTTGTACGTTGGGATCGTCTTCTCCCTCTTCACTTGTTGCAATCATCGAGAGAATAACCTCATCAAGGTTGTAGTCACATTCCCACCCTTCTTTTACCGTAGCAATATAAAGATCAATCAAATCAGTATCAGATGTTGCTGGTGCTTTTTCATCTGGGTAAAATTGGGCCGCTAAAGCATCAAGATGTTTAATTAACTGTTCTTGTTTTTCTAAGCGATATTTTAATCTATCGCACAAAATAACAAATGTGGGGGCGTCTTGATAAGCTTGTTTCATCAAAGCCAATACTTTTTCTACCAATGCTTTATTTGTTATTGCATTAAGTATGTCGTCCAATTGCTTGTTATACTGATCTTGCAGTTGATCACAATGCTCAAAATAATTCTGATGATAAAGGGGAATTCCTGCATTGTTTTTGTTTTTGTTAAGCATCTGCAAATAACCTTTATCATGCTCAAAGCTCATTACCATCAGATTACGATATTTTTTAAACATAAAACCATCGATAATAGACGAAGCTTTGGGATTCTTTTTATCATTATTGATTGTATCTTTTGCATCACCACGATCAGGACTGCCAGCTGGTGCGCTGGGTGTGGTATCAGATGCAGGTTGTATCATGGCTGAAAGATTGGTAATTCCTAGCATCATTATGAAAAAGTAACGTGCAATTCTTTTATTCACGGGTTTCTCCATGGTTTACTATGCCACTTCTTGTGTTTTTTTAAGGCTTGGACCCTGAAACGAGTTCAGGATGACAAATAAATAAGTTCTTACATCCTGAATAATGTCACCCTGAACTCGTTTCAGGGTCCATTCCATTTTAATTCTTGCGATCAATCTCCCATACAAACTTATAAAATTATGCAAACACAACTCGCAGTAAGTTTGGCAAGTTCGTTATCACGAATTTGTTGCACAAGCGCTTCAATATCTTCAATATATTTTGGCATAACTTCGCGCAAACTCTCTATTTCTTGTTGAATAGTTTTACAAACTCTCTCTGAATCGCGTATTGCTTGGCAAAGCTCTTTTATACGATTTACAAAACTGGGGTCTATAATACTTTTTAAAATTGCTGAATGTCTCGTTCGATATAATATCTTTGTAGCAAGTTCTTGCTCCCATAATTTTTGTACTTCGGGATCGTTTTCTCCCTCTTTACTTGTTGAAATCTTCGCCAGAATAACCTCATCAAGGTTATAGGCAACTTCCCATTGCTCTTGTACTGTGGCCAGAAATTGATCCCGCAAAACAGCATCTGTTATTTCTGGATTTCCATGATTATTGGCAAATTGATCTACAAAAGTAGCGAGATCTGCAATAATTCCATCAGACTCTTGCCAGTAATGTATGTAATCTTCTTTCGATTCAACTTCTTGCTCAATGGCATCTAATTGGTCAGTTGAGGCATTTATTTCTTTTACCAGTGTTTGATCGGTAAAAGCATCAAGTAGATCTCCTAATTGATAGCTGTATTCTTCTTGTTTTTTTTCATGAGCGCTCATAAGAGCCTGAGCTTTAGGACTTTCGTCTTCAGATTTCATAAACTGCTCAAAAAAGTCTTTATTGAATTTTCCCATGATCACCATCAGACTGCAATATTTTTTAAACAAAATAATATCAGCAATAATAGAAGAAGCTTTTGTATTCTTATTAATATGTACGCGTTTAACATCACCACGATCAGAGCCAGTTGGTCCAGTATCTGTCATGGCTGAAAGATTGGTAATTCCTAGCATCATTATGAAAAAGTAACGTGCACTTCTTTTATTCACGGTCTTCTGCATCATATCGCCTTGGGAAAATGTACCGCCAAAAGCGCCGCAATCATAGTGATCATCTTTTCATACGCCTGGCGCAGGGCTACTGGCGCATCTGTCACCAACACATAATCACCGGGTTTAACCGACAAGCTATTTCCCAACTGCATCACTAACAAATAAATATCTTGCTGTATCTGTTTGTTTTGAATTTGGTCGGATAAAAGAGCAAATTCTTTACGTTCATCCGATGGTGTAATAACCCCAAGCACAGAAATAAAAACTTTGTTTATTGCTTCATGAACATCAAGCTCAGTACATGGATTTGCCTGAAGATAACTTTCTGCAGTCCCTTCAGCCATGTCGGCCATGACCCGACCCAACTCATAAAGTCTTGCAAGCCGTTCTCCATCATTAGTAAACGTTGTCGTTTTTTTATCAGTTGTCATGGCACCAAGATTGGTAACCCCAACAACCACGCAACAAACAAGCATCATCAACTTTTTCATAGCAGTCTCGAAAATATATTCAGATCCTACGCCTGAGCATTAACCGTCGCAGCCACGGTCTCGCTTTCAGAATTCTGGTCAGAAACTGAAGTTTTTGGTGCGGCAACAACTTCTAATGGTGTTTCTGGCGATGGCTTTGCAGCAACTTTTTCTTCTTTTTTTTCAACCGATATTTCTACTGCGCACCGTTCTGCGATCAACTTATCAACACCTTCGCGTACTGTTTCTGCATAGAGAGCAACTGCTGCTTCTGCTCTTTTCGCTGTATTGAGGATCTTATCATCGATCTTTTGTCTCGCCTCTTCTTCAAGCGTTTTGACCGCTTTTACAAAATCTTTATCTGACATGCTTTCAAGCGCTGCTTTCCAAACTGTTCGATTCGTCTCTTCTTGTATTGAATCCTTACAAATACGCGCTGCCACTTCTCTATCAGCTCTTGGATGCATTCTATCAAGAAAATTAAAAGCAACCCGCTCAGCATGCCTTGTTAATTGTCTGGTCAATTCCACAAATTCACCAAAAGACACAACAGCTGCTTCCTGATTTTTTGCGTCAGCCTCTGTTCTCATTGCTGAAAGATTCCCTGCACCAAGCACGAGAAAACAAAAAATACCAATATTTTTTTTCATGAGTAACTCCTTGGATAACACCTATTCTTGAAAACCTGGCACAGTGTATCACAAGAAAATAAGAAAAAACAAAAAAAGAATTTATGAATTTTTTTTGTATAAAAAAATTCTAGCTGCCACAACATTCTTTGATGAACAAGTCCAACGCTTCAACAATGCGCCTATTGATCTCATGCCAAGCTTGAGCCATCTGGCTAACAGAAGCAGTGCCCGGTTCAAATTCATATTCAGTGGTAATTTTTTCCGGAAGTCCCAATGCTTTTTCTTTAAAACCCGGGTACGTAATATTGTCTAAATAAAGTAATATATCTTTTTTTGCTTTCTGGAATTCAGCAGAAGCTTTTTCAGCTGTTATTCTAAGTTGAGTAAAACCCTTTACATCGATAGATGGTTCCTCTTGTGCAATCTTGTCTATGAATTTATCACTGAGACTTGCCATGGTTTTGCCAAGTTCTAAAATCATGCCCATATACATCTTGTCATCATCTGAAATAGTAGATTTTGTTACTGCTGTTTCTTCTTTTTTTGGTTCGGCGGTCATTGCGGCAATATTGTTCATACAAACAACACCACAACAAAACATAAGAATCTTTTTCATAATCATCTCCTTCTCAATTTGTTTCTCAATTTGTTTTCACATTTTTTAACCTGACATAATTGAACGCGCAAAAAAAAGAATACTGCGATATAAATCTTGATATATCGGTCACAACAACAAAATATACTCATAATTTTCAAAGTCTTGCGCTACAACCTTTATCTAGACTATTTTTAATATGATCCTGTATTTAAAAAACTTATGGGGAAGGGGTTTTTGTGTTTATAAAATTAAATAAAGCTTTCACACTCATCGAATTAATGATAGTTGTAGCAATAATCGCTTTTCTTGCCGCTATTGCTATACCACAGTATTTTGTATACCAAGCAAAAGCTCGTCAGGCTGAAGTTTCTGTAATTCTTGCATCGCTTCACACCGCAGAGCAAGCATATTTTGCCGAACATGGCGAATATACCGCCGTTCTGAACGGTGAAAACGGGCTTAATTGGAAACCAGAAGGTTATAAAGGCGGCGGCAAGGACGAAAACTTTTACTACACCTATGGTTTTTATGTTCCCGGCGCACAGGAAGGCGTTCATTACTTTACCGGCAAGCTGGAAACCCCCGCAGACGCTCTTGGTACCTGCTCGGCAAACAAAGAAGGCTTTGTGGCCAAGGCTGCCGGCGATTTACTGGGGAAAAATAACGTTGACGTCTGGAAAATTGATGAAAGTAGAAAGATTGAGAACGTTAAAAACGGCCTGAACTGAGACTTGGTCATAACTTATTTTTCAGATGGTAAGCCTATGTTTTCGGCATCAGGGTGACACCGTTCAGGATGCTACTATTTATTATGCGAGCCTCTCTCATTTGTCATCCTGACCCTGAAATAAATTCAGGGTGACACCGTTCAGGATGCTGCTATTTATTATGCGAGCCTCTCTCATTTGTCATCCTGACCCTGAAATAAATTCAGGGTGACACCGTTCAGGATGCTACTATTTATTATGCGAGCCTCTCTCATTTGTCATCCTGAACTCGTTTCAGGATCCATTCCTATAAATATTTTTTTATATAAGTCGACCCATTCGTTGTTTTGCTCTTCAATTAAATTAATTTTCCAGTCACGATGCCATCGTTTTAATTGTTTTTCTCTGGCTAATGCCCGAAAAACATCTGCATAGGCTTGAAAATATACAAGTCTTTTTAAGTCGTACTTCTTTGTAAATCCTTCCACAGTTCCTTCTCTATGCTCAATGATTCGTCTCTGTAAATCGTTAGTAATACCTATGTAGAGCGTTCCTCGTGGTTGGTTGGTCAAAATATAAACATAATAAATTTTCATAATTTGTTAGAATTTTAGTATTTTTTAAAGGCTTGGATCCTGAAACGAGTTCAGGATGACAAATAAATAAGATTTTTTATAGTAATTCCCGCATCCTGTAGCCCTATACAAGAACTTCTTATAGTCCTACCACGATTACTTGTCAAACCCCAAAACACAAATAATCACATTATAAACCAGAAAAAAGATACGACTTCTTCGCATCAAACTATATTTAATTGACAAATAAAAAATATTCTAATTGACTTTTTCCCGGGCTTTTTTGTAGTTTAAAACTAGGAATCGACGTAAAAACAGCTACAAATCTGTCGTGTCATACATTTTTTGGGGAGAAGAGGGATGAAGTCATTCGTTACGCGGACTGCTAGCCGCATTTCTATAAAATCAGCAGCCTTTTTGTTCAGTATTCTTATATTACTTACACCAAGCCTGGGTGCTGTCACCGATTGGACCGTGTTGGTTTTTGTACAGGCAAACAACAATTTAAGTCCATTTGCCTACAGAAATTTTAACGATATGGCCGCTGTTGGCTCCAACCAAAATCTCAATATTTTGGTGGAATGGCATCAACCCGACCAACCAGGTGTGTGGCGTTATAAAATTGAAAAAGGCAAGATGGTGCTTGATGTGTGTCTGCCTATTCAAACCGATGGCAACAGCGCCAATGATCTTGTTGATTCAATGCGTTGGGCGGTCACCAAATTTCCAGCACAAAAATACTCACTTATTTTATGGAATCATGGGATCGGTATTCTGGATCCGCTCTGGGGTAAATCACGCCCATGGGCAAAAAGTGGCGTATTCCCGCTTGATGCCGAAATCGTCAAAGAAGCTGAAAAAATTCATATCCAAGGTGTCACCACCGACTATCTGTTTGATGCGGTTTCAACCAACACCCACAATATCGTTAAGAATGAAAGCTTAGAAATTATTTTGAGCGAAGAGCTGAATAAATTAATTGTTGAAGAAAATGATGGCCTCAACCGCGGCATTCTATTCAATGAACACAGCAGAACCTACATGGACAACCAAGCACTGATCAGCGCACTCGATCAAATAAAAACAACGATCTTAAACAATAAAAAGATTGATTTGCTCGGCATGGATGCATGCTTGATGGCAATGGTTGAAGTTGGCTATCTTGCACGAAAATATGCAGAGTTCTTTGTTGCATCGCAAGAAGTTGAACTGGCCAATGGTTGGAACTATTCAACCTTTTTAAGCTTGATTGCCAACGGCAAAGTAACACCGATGCAGGTCGCACAAAATATTGTGCAAGGTTATGAAACATTTTATAAAGATCGCATCAATTTTTATACACAATCGGCTATCAATCTGGCACAGATGGATGTGGTCAGGGACAGTATTAATCAGGTTGTTGTGAGCATCAAAGCGTGTCAAAATGAACAAAAAGTTGCGATGAATAGTGCGATTAAAAAAGCTCGTACATCATGCTTGCAATTCAGCGCCGCAAATTATGTCGACCTCCACTCATTTTATACTGAACTGAATAAACACCTGGATGTGCAGCCAATGCAAGCATCAGGCAAAGTTAAAGAATTAAAAAATATGTTGATGCTCAGCATGCGCCTGATTGAACAATCGGTTGTTGCCAATGTTTCGGGTAAAAATATGACCCGTGCTCGTGGTCTTTCGATCTACTTCCCACAAGGGATTATTGATGCATCGTATGCGCGAACCGATTTTGCAAAAGAATGTGCGTGGTTTGGGCTGATTCAGGATGTGGCAAGAAATTAATCGAGTAGAGGGGACGTACAGATTGTACGTCCCCTCTTTTGTTTTTAGAGCTGTTACGAATTCTTCGGATTTTTTTATTTCTTTGACGCCAAATCTATCTCGTGTGCGATCTCTTTTTGAACTTCTCTCAAAAAAACTTCAAGCGTAAGTTCTACAATAAGAGGCTCAAAAAATTCAGGAGGAAGTTGTGCTTTAAGATGATTAACGATCACGGTGTAATAAACACACCACGCTTTTTCGTACCATTCAAAACCTGTTAGACTCCTTCTAGCTTCGCGAAGTATACATTCTTTTCGTCGCGTAAGTTCTTTTAATTCGTCATAGGCCTTACGTGGAAATCGTTCAAAAAAGAATTCGTATCTTTCTTGACGGCTGTTATCAACAGCATACATGAGGGGAGATACTTCGTTGCTATCTCTACTGTCAATTGATGATCCTGCTGCTATAAGAAATTCACAAACCTGTTTTTTTTTATGATTTGCGTAAACATGAAGCAGTGTTTTTTTATTTTTATCTATGATTTGATCAATATGCGTAATCTTCTTACTTTCATTATTTTGATCAATATGCGTTCTCTTCTTACTTTCATTATGGCGAAACCACCAACAAATTGCTTGACCAAAAACTTCCAGAGTAATCGTCATATTATTACTAAGCGCCGTTCTCATAGCACTTTGCAGGTTCTGCCAAAATTGGGTCTGATTCATGTCGCTATCAAAATGCGATTTTATGATACCCAACACTTTCTTATCTGGCTTCTGAACGTGTGCGTTTTTTTCATCACATGCTGCTTGTATACAATCGAGCAATGGTTTAAAAGAAACTTTTGCTACCGGTTCTTGCTCAGGTTTTTTTGCGTCTCCCGTACTCGCATTTTCTTCTGTATTAATAATATTTATCGTGAACACGGGGGCAGACATGCTTTGATCAGACAACGTTAGCTGACTCATGTTATTCGTCACATCAACAACATCAGCAGTTTGAGTTGTAACTTTTTGTGCATCAGGTTTTACCGCTTTTCTTTGAGCTAAAACCCTTTGATATCTTCTTTCAACAGGCCCTAGTCGCGGCAATGTGCTACCACGCAATCCATGAATCCACCCAGCAGGTCTCTGTCTTGGGGGAAAGTCTGGTTGAAACGTCCCATCTGCTAACATCGCAGAGACACTCGATGCGCCAAGCAATAACATCATGAACAATAAATTATTCAATAATTTCATAAGAACTCATAATTGTTAATTTTCTTCAACGTTACCTTCAACTATTTCTTTACCAGCTTTCTTTTCTTTTCTTTTTTTATGGTTCTGTACTACTACTTTAAAAGCTCTTTCAATTTTAGGGTAATTTTGCATATCATTGTTAAAATAACTCGCAACAACCTCAAGACCTATAACCTTACCCATAGCCTTGATCAAACATTCGCAAACATGTTGAGAATTTGCCGCTAACTCAAGGGGTATTTTTCCTTCGTTATTCTTAACCATCAGCACTTCCTTCGCATGTGCAGCACGCATAAGGATTTTACAAATCGAACTTTTTTCTAAACGTGCCGCATGATGCAGGAGGGTATCACCATGTTCATCTTGTTTATATGCATCAACTTCCGTTAAGAAGACGCGCCAACTATCCATGGAAATAGGATCTTTATTATCTTTAAATGTTTTATTCGTTTCATAAATTGTTGTAACCAATTTTTGTGGGTCTTTACACTCTTTTAATATTGTTTGGGCAAGAGATATTTTCCCGTCAGCACTTGCTGTCTTTCGATCTCCAGACGACGCCGCATTGGCTTGAGCATGTATTTTTGCTCGCTTTGCAGCTTCTTGTGCAGATGCATATTTGAGAAGACGTTCTTCGTTGAAACGACGGTCTTCTGCTCGTTGGCGCGCGCGTTCACGTTCAAAATCAGTAAGAAGTAATGGATCTGAGAATGAATGCTGAAGAATTTTTGGTACCAACTGCATGTTGGCCAGATCACTGCTCAATTCTGTAGCACCATCACCCTCATCATGCATTGTAAAAGCATTTGATGATACGCAAAATAACATTACAAAAAATAATCGTGTAAATAATTTCATATCATTCTCCGTCCTACATTATCTCCATTTTTTTTCAACTACCTTCAACTATTTCTTTACCAGCTTCTTTCGTTATTCTTTTGATGCTTTTTATCAAAGCTTTGCGTGTTTTAGGGTCAGCTAGATCAAGAGGTGTCTTTCCTTCGTTATTCTTAACCATCGGGTTGGCCTGTGCAGCGTGCACAAGAATTTTACACACTGAAGCTTTTTTTAAACGTGCAGCATAGTGCAGAAGCGTATCACCAGTTTTCTCATCTTTTTTATGTACATCAACTCCAACCGACTCCAACAAAAGACCCCAGTCTTTTATGGAAATCTGGTGATTATGATTATTACTGTCTCTTGCTTTATTAACATCATGAATAGCCATAACCAATTTTTGTGGGTCATTACAAGCATCTTTTAATTTTTTTTTCTGGTCACCTGCGGTCTGGCTCGTGCTTGCTTTTTTCTGGTCTCCACCACCAGATGATCCTGCTGGTTGCTGCATTGCAGAACCATGTGACGACACACCAAGCAATAACATTACAACAAATAAATAGTTCACCATTTTTTTCATAGAAAATCTCCACGCTTCTTTATACAATTCACAAAAACACTATCTTTTTACTCCCACTCACCTGCCTCTATTTCGTCAAGAGCCTGTTGGGCCGTATCAGATATCTTTGATCCAAGCATAGAGTTAGATAACAGCAATCGAGCTTCGCTTAAACCACATGCTTGTATTAAAATTTTACAGGTACTTTTATGTTCTTTCATACTGGCTTTGTGTAATGAAACAAGTCCTTCGTTATTACAAACATCGGCTTTAGCTCCTACTGCTAACAAAATTTTACACACCCAATCGTACCCTTGCTCTGCAGCATAATGCAGCGGGGTGTCCCCATTGTTATGTTTAATCTGATCTATGTCAACATCAAACCAATCACAAAACCCTTCAACAACGTCATCGTCTGAAATATTGCCAATCTTACGATTAGCACTGTTAAACATTGCCTGGAGAGCATCAACTAATGTTACCGGATCTTTTAAACATTCGTTAGAAATATGCGACTCAATAAGTCCCTTTGCACATGCTTTTTTAGAATCACTTCTGCGCAATGCAAAAACATCACTTCCCTGCGTTTCTTCTTCTTCAGTATCTTTTTCATTGGATGATGAGGAAGAAGTGCTGCTGCCACTCATGAATTCACCGCTTTGAAAAACTCCTGATGGGTTGTGCTGGTGCGTGTAAAGAAAATCTTCCCACAGCGGATTACCTATTTTGGGGCTATCTGCCGGAACTATGGTTTTCCCATCGTTCATTGCATAACTAAACAATACCACTGACATTAAACATCCAACCAAGTACACCGTGCGTAACAATTTTTTCATAAAAACTTTCGTTTTTAATGCTTTTACGATTGGAGTTTGTCAAAAATTGTAAGCTAAATCCCCATCGATAATTCAAGCTCATCAAGGACCTGCAGGGCACAATCATCGAGAACAGCTTTTCTTGCACCGTTGGCCAACATAATCGACCGAGCACCACTTAAACTTAGGCATGCTCGCAACAACAGTTTACAGGTACTTTTATGTCCATTCACGCCGGCTTTGTGCAGTGGTATCTCTCCCTTTGCATCAACTGCGTCAACTTTGGCGCACACCCCTAACAAAATTTTGCATACCCAATCGGCACCTTTTCTTGCAGCAACATGGAGCGGCGTTTCATCATCTTTGTTTCTTATGTTGTTAACATCAAGCACTGCTAACCATGTATGAAAGTCTTTAATAAAATCTTGATCTTTGAAAATTCTCTTTTCTCCACCGGCTTCTTTATATATTGTTTGAAGGGCTTTTACCAATTTTTTGGGATCTTTACGACAATCTTTCAAATGGTATTCAATCAGCCCTTGTGCATACTCTTGGTTATTATCGGTTGAGTCTTTCTGATCATTCTTTTGCTTTCGCCTTGATGTATGTTTTCGCGGCTGTGATTTTGGCTGTGATTTTTGCTTTGGTTGCGTCTTTTTGGTTTGTGCCCCATTGGCTTTTTCAGCAGCACCATCATAAGCAGCAAGCTCATCAAAAATATTGTAATCTCCGCTTGAAAACGCATCAGCTGCATCATCCATCAGGGCTCTATACGATTTTGGGCTGAGCGCTTGAGGTTTATCCTCCATTGCATGCCCATGCGACCAAGCTGACGCAAGAACTACCACCAAGCACAAATTCTGTAATAATTTTTTCATAAATAATGCCCGCATTTATTAAACAGACGATGCTCGTTGTAAATGAGCCCCTTTTAAAGGATTATTACCGCATCTTCTTCCCGTTATTTTTGTAACTTCAGCATTTGCAGCATCTGCTTCTGCAAGAGTCGATGCTATACCTGTTAGATCATTATTCAAGCTCATACTAAATGGGGTATGGCCATCAATATTCTGAGCATGTATATCGGCTTTATGAGCAAGAAGAAGTTTGACGACCGCGTCCTCTCCTGAAAGAACTGCTTTATGAAGAGGTATGTTGAAATTTATATCTCTGGCGTTAACCTTACCACCCGCAAGAAGAATCGTCATAACAAGACTTTTGCATCCCTGCCAAGCAGCACAATGCAGAGGTGTTGATTTGTCGTTACCAATAATTGTATTAACATCGATGCCTGCATCTTTAATTGCATCAGAAAGTGTTTCTGGAGTAACTTCTTTTTCTCTATTACTATTTACATCCATAAGCATCGTATTAAGCAACGCAATAAATTGTCTTGGGTCTGTCAAATGTTCTTCTGTAAGCCCTTCCCACCATAACTTTTTTG
>Ga0207111_10047_pt1 | contig 34927 bp, 37 predicted proteins | sample Alteio_BWMinHeat_71_FD_153577 | JGI IMG/M metagenome (GOLD analysis project Ga0207111, IMG submission 153577) | Enriched cells from forest soil in Barre Woods Harvard Forest LTER site, Petersham, Massachusetts, United States -... | ecosystem: Environmental > Terrestrial > Soil > Temperate forest >... | reverse complement strand
CGTGTAGGAGGGCACCTGTCAGAAATTGGGCAGTGTTTCTGGACGTATGATCCGCCACTCGGTATCCGTAGTTCCTGCCGAATGCAACAGCGCCATCTTTCCATTCTTTGGGATATTTGCTCGCTGGATTGAGCATTCCCAAGCCCGCCCCAAAGCCAGGCAGGATGACGGCTGGTGGGCCGAAGGTTTTATGCGCGTATATAAGAAATTTATTTTGAATTGTAAGAGGAGCTCTGGTCAACCGCGGAGACAAGATTGGGAATGGATTCAGGTGTGTTCCAGAGTCTGCCGGCGACGGTGCAGACTGGTGCTCGGCCTGCTCCTGCGGCATCGGGGCACCGGGAAGAGTAGCGACTACTGCACCATCCGCCAACTGCGTCTGGTCTTTGTCGCGGCCGGGCACAGAGGAAGGATCTTCCTGTGCACGCTGGGTAGATGAGAATCGGCTTTCCAAATCTTGCGAAAAAACGGCGAGGGGATGCGCGGACAATATGGCAGCCGCAACCAACAGGATGCCGGACAAATGTCCACGGTTTACGCGATTGTTCGTCATGGTTCTCCAGCCAGGAAAGGTATTCCTGCTTGCAAAGTATCGGCATCATGACGAGTGTGCCGTCAGGAAGCGTGAGGCTTTTGTAGACATTTGTAGGGTTTCGGATCGAGGACCGTTGAGAGGTTTACTGTGTTGCACAGAGGATCCTCTTCTCAAAAGCAGGTGCCGCGAATCTGATTACGGTTGCTCGCTGTCGCTCGATAGTCGTCAACTTTCCGATTCTTCGATTTGACCTCCGTTCATCCTCTTTTCGTCGTGTCCCCACGTTCTTTTCTACAAATCCTTACGCTTACCTGACTGTTTCTAACGGCGTTACGTCGTTGTCATCGACACAATAGGAGATGAGCCGTGCAGTCAGCGGTGGCTGATCAATCAATACGGCCAGAGTGCTGTCACTGCAAACAGCGCGTGCTGAATCAATCGCTGAAATGAATTTGAGGGTCGAGGAAAGATGCCAGTGAGAAACCGTTTCGCAGAGAGCGAAGAAGAGATTGCCGACTTCAGTGGTTCAGAGGAACGGGATGTTATCGTAGCCACAACTCCGGGGTCCCGCACGAGACTAGTGCTCACTCTGACGGCCATCCTCGCTCTTAGTCTCGTTGTTCCGTTGCGTTTGTCGAGGCACAGGAACCCTTCGGCAACTGCGAGCAACGCAAGCCAGCCTCTGACGATTATTCATACTGCGCAATCGCGAAAAGGCGACATGGGTGCCTATATCGATGCGCTCGGTACAGTCACGCCGGTTTCGACCGTAAACATCTTCAGCCAGGTCACAGGTCAGGTCATTGCCGTGCATTATCGCGAGGGCCAACTGGTTCAGAAAGGCGACCCATTGATTGACATCGACCCTCGACCCTTCCGAGCCCAACTGCAACAGGCTGAGGGGTTGCTCGATCATGATCGGGGCGTCTTGAAGCAGGCCGAGATTGATCTTGCTCGATATAGAGAAGCCTTTGCAGAGCATGCCGTTGCTCAGCAAATCCTCGATGACCAGGAGCAAGCCGTAGTTCAGGATCAAGGAACTGTCAAGTTCGACGAGGGTCAGGTGCAAAGCGCGACCGTGCAGTTGAGCTATTGTCACATTACTTCCCCCAGCGCAGGAAGGGTTGGACTGCGTCTCATTGACGTTGGTAACACTGCGTTTGCCGGCGGCTCGAATTCCCTCGTTGTAATTACGGAGCTTCAGCCGATCACGGTTGTGTTTAATGTGGCGGAAGATCACCTCGGAGAAGTTCAGACGCAGCTACACCAACACGCTCCTCTTCTTCTGGATGCCTTCGACAGAAACGCTGAAAAACGAATTGCGCGCGGTACCTTGTTGACGCTCGACAACCAGATTGACACCTCGACCGGTACGGTTCGGCTTCGGGGAGAATTCAATAATCGCGACCTCGCCCTCTTTCCAAATCAGTTCGTCAACGTGCGGCTGCTGGTTCGAACATTAAAGGATACGGTGCTCATACCAAGCGCTGCAGTCCAGCGTAATGGAACGCGGGCCTTTGTGTTCGTCGTCAACAAGAACACAGTCTCAGTCCGGAACATCACTGAGCAGAGTTTTGACGGGAATACAACCGCAGTGGCGGGTCTGCAGGCGGGGGAGTGGGTAGCAGTCTCTGGCTTCGACAAACTTCAAGACGGAACACAAGTCACTGTCGAACAGGAGCGCGGACCGGCAGCAGAAACAACGGGAGCAACATTGTGAGTCCGTCACGCGCGTTTATCCTTCGGCCGGTAGCGACTGCTCTGCTCATGGTAGCCATCGTAGTCGTAGGAGCAGCAGCTTTTTTCAAGCTTCCCATTTCGGCGTTGCCTGAGGTGGAGTACCCGACCATTCAAGTGCGAACGTTTTATCCCGGAGCGAGTCCCGAAGTAGTGTCGTCTGCTATCACAGCGCCTCTAGAAAGACAGTTCGGCGAGATACCAGGCCTGACACAAATGACTTCGACAAGTTCGGATGGCAGTTCCTCCATCGTCCTGCAGTTTTCACTGAGTTTGAATATCGATGTGGCAGAACAGGAAGTCCAAGCCGCTATTAACGCAGCCCAGAGCTACTTGCCATCAGATCTTCCGGTTCCTCCGGTGTACAGCAAGTCGAACCCAGCAGACGCTCCGATCCTGACCCTTGCACTGACTTCCAATGTTCTTCCTCTGTCAAAAGTAGAGGACTTTGCGGAGTCAAGACTTTCTCCAAAGATTTCGCAACTTACTGGTGTGGGCCTGGTCACAATCAGCGGGGGGCAGAAGCCCGCCGTGCGCATTCAGGCAAACCCGGCTGCATTGTCGGCCTTTGGCGTAGGGCTGGAAGATTTGCGAGCTGTGCTCGCGACCACAAGCGTCAACACACCGAAAGGCACGTTTGACGGAGACACCCAGAATTATCAAATCAATTCCAATGATCAGCTGTTGTCAAGCAACGATTATCGCGATCTCGTGGTCGCCTATAAGAATGGAGCGCCAGTAACCCTTTCAGACGTTGCGAGGATAAGCGACGGCGTTGAGAACACGAGGCTTGCAGGGTGGATGGATCAGACACCCGCGGTGATTGTGAATATACAACGCCAGCCGGGAGCCAACACGATTGCCGTGGTCAACCAAGTTGAGGAGCTGCTGAGCCGATTGCGGGCCAGCCTTCCGGCAGCCGTGAGTCTTATGGTTTTAACCGACCGTACAACCACAATCAAAGCATCGGTCAAGGATGTCGAATTCGAACTGATGCTTACAGTTGGCCTCGTTGTCATGGTCATCTTCGTATTTCTGCGGAATCTCGCCGCAACCGTTGTTCCCGCCGTTGCCATCCCCATCTCTCTAGTCGGAACGATGGCCGCGATGTATCTATCGGGCTATAGCCTCAACAATCTCACCCTCATGTCGCTGACGATCTCGACTGGATTCGTCGTGGACGACGCGATCGTCATGATTGAGAACATATCGCGCTATCTGGAAGAAGGACTCAGTCCTCTCGAAGCTGCACTCCGCGGAGCAGCGCAGATTGGCTTCACGATTATCTCGCTGACCATATCGCTCATAGCGGTCTTGATCCCATTGCTGCTGATGGGAGACATCGTAGGCAGGTTATTCCGTGAATTCGCGGTCACCCTTGCGGTCACAATTCTCATCTCCGCCGTAGTCTCACTGACGTTGACTCCCATGATGAGTGCCAGAATACTGAGTCATAAGCCGGAAGCTGAGCAGGGCCGCTTTTACTCTTGGTCCGAGCGAATGTTTAAGGCTCTGATCGAGCACTATGGACGGGCTCTGCGGCGGGTCCTTCGGCATGAACGATCGACACTTCTAGTTGCAGCAGGGACCCTAGCGCTCGCGGTCTACCTATATGTTGTCATTCCAAAAGGGCTATTTCCAACACAGGATGTCGGTATCATCCAAGGTATATCGCAGGCGCCTGAATCCACCTCGTTCCAGGCCATGTCGCGCAAGCAACAGGAATTAGCAAAAGCTATTCTTCAGGACCCCGCGGTTGCCGATCTATCATCTTTTATTGGCGTGGACGGCACGAATGCGACGCTCAATAGTGGACGCATTCAGATCAACCTGAAGCCATTCTCCCAGCGAGGTATCGACGCAACTGCGGTGATCGATCGCCTGCAGTCCCACCTCCAAAAGGTGGAGGGCATTCACCTCTACATGCAGCCTGTTCAGGATCTGACAGTTGATGACCGTGCCAGCGGCAGTCAGTTTCAATACACGCTTGAGGATGCCGATCAGGCAGAACTCGACGTGTGGACGGCAAGAATGGTCGCAGAGCTGCGAAAACACCCGGAGGTACGAGACATTTCCACCGATCAACAATCACACGGATTGGCTGAAAGGCTAGTGATTGATCGTGCGACCGCCTCTCGGATGAATATTAGCGCGGATCAGATCGATTCAACCCTGTATGACGCTTTCGGACAGCGTCAGGTCAGCACCCTTTACACCCAGTCCAACCAATACCATGTCATCCTTGAGGCTTCTCCCGAATTCCAGAAGAGTCCTCAGAGTTTGGAGAACATCTACCTAAAAAGTCCTTCATCTCAAAGTGCTTCCAACTCGAGTTCTGCGCCATCGGGACGCACCGCTTCTAACAGTGCGACGACTTCTGTGTCTACCTTGGCGGCCTCGTCAATGAGCGGAGTAACAGCACAGCAATCGAACCTGTCGCGTTCCACACACGCTCCTGTGCTCGGACCCAACAGTTCCAGTGCGCTTTTGTCGACAACTAATTTCACAAGCACAGCACTATCGAGTCAACCTGCCTCCGGATCCAGCGGCAGCTCAAATACCACATCAACATCGTCCGCAATACCGCTCTCTGCTTTCACGCATGTCGAAAGAACGTCTGCTCCTCTCACCATCTCACATCAGGGCCAGTTTCCGGTTGTGACCATCTCCTTCAATCTGGGATCAAACAGCTCTCTGAGTCAAGCCATTGCCCTAATTGACAAGGTCCAGCGACAGCTGAATATGCCAGCGAGCGTCCAGGCGAGCTTTGAAGGGACAGCTCAAGCCTACAAGGCAATAGGCTTCAACGAGGTACTCCTGATTCTGGCCGCTCTGGTGGCTGTCTATATTGTGCTCGGAGTGCTCTATGAAAGCTTCATTCACCCCGTCACTATTCTTTCGACGCTGCCCTCGGCCGGCGTCGGAGCATTGCTGGCGCTCATGGTCTTCAAGCAGGATTTGGGCATCGTGGCCATTATCGGCATCATCCTGCTGATCGGCATCGTAAAAAAGAACGGCATCATGATTGTTGACTTCGCGCTCGAGGCCGAAAGAAGCAGGGGACTCTCCTCTGCCGAAGCAATTTACGAAGCTTCTCTGCTGAGATTCCGCCCGATTTTGATGACCACCCTGGCGGCGCTCTTCGCCGGCATACCGCTCGCCTTCGGTTCCGGCATCGGCTCCGAACTCCGCCGACCTCTGGGCATTGCAATGGTTGGAGGCTTGCTTCTCAGCCAACTTCTGACGCTCTTCACGACCCCTGTCATTTACATATTTTTCGACAGGTTGGCGCGACGCTTTGGACCTAAACGCGTGCTTTCGGCAGCATTGGACACGGCGGAGCAGCCGTGAACATTTCCACCGTGTTCATAAAAAGACCCGTTGCTACCACTTTGCTCACTGCGGGGCTCACGCTCGCCGGCATGATCGCGTTTGCGGTTCTTCCGGTAGCTTCTTTGCCGCCGGTCGATTTATCCGCAGTCACCGTGAGTGCCGCCTTGCCGGGAGCAAGTCCCGAAAATATGGCGTCATCTGTCGCAACTCCCCTGGAAAAGCAGTTCAGTCATATTGCCGGGATCACAGCGATGAACTCGACAAGCACCCTGGGCGTGGTGTCAATTAAGTTGACCTTTGACACCAGCAGAGATGTAGATGGTGCGGCGCGCGATGTGGAGGCCGCAATCAATGCTGCCCGCAGCTATTTGCCCTCCAATCTTCCCCTCAATCCGATATATCGAAAGCTCGACTCGGCAAGGGCGCCTGTGCTCGTTCTTAACCTCGCATCCAAGACAGCCGATTCCAGCGCACTCTATGACACCGCATCTTCCATCATCCAGCAAAAGGTTTCCCAAATTAGAGGCGTGGGGCAAGTCTCCATTCTTGGGGGTTCCCTGCCTGCCGTCCGGGTCGAACTCAATCCGCAGCAGCTAAGCCACTACGGTCTTGGCCTGCAGGACGTGGCTGGTTTGATCAACGCGCAAAATGCCAACCGGCCTAAGGGGCAGATCTCCGACGAGAACACCATCGCCGACATCACAGCGAACGACCAGATATCGAAGGCTCGCGATTATGCCCCTCTCGTCCTTGCCTCGAGAGATGGGGGTGTCGTGCGCCTCCAGGACATTGCGTCCATCAAGGATTCGGTCGAGAACATCCGCTCCGTGGCGTATGTCAACGGCAAAGAGTCCGTAAGCCTTCTCGTATATTGCGCCCCAGGAGCGAACATTATCAGCACTGTCGATGAGATCAAGCGGGAGCTGCCTGCAATTCGCGCTTCGATCCCTGCAAATCAGCAACTGCTGGTTACGGGTGATCTCACAACGACGATCCGGGCCTCCGTCAGAGATGTTGAGTGGACACTGGTCCTGTCCATTGGGTTGGTTGTTTTAGTGGTCTTCCTTTTCCTTCGCAACGTAAGAGCCACGCTGATTCCAGGAGTTGCAGTTGCGGTTTCGATAATAGCCACATTTATCGTGATGTATCTCTGCGGCTACACGCTAGACAACTTATCGTTGATGGCGCTCGCAATTTCTACCGGCTTTGTCGTCGATGATGCCATCGTGGTCATGGAAAATTGCGTGCGTCTTATGGAAATAGGGGTCCCGCGCCTCGAAGCGGCACATACGGGCTCTGAAGAGACGGGACCCACAGTGTTGTCCATGAGCCTTTCCCTTATCGCTGTGTTCATCCCCATTTTGTTTATGGGAGGGATTCCGGGGCGGTTATTTCATGAGTTCGCTGTGACCATGGCAATCTCGATCGCGATCTCGATGGTGGTGTCACTTACGCTCACACCGATGATGTGTGCGCACTTGCTTCAATCGGAACATGACGCCGTACATGGGCGATTTTATCGATTCAGCGAGCGTGTCTTAAGCCGCACGCTGAGTGGCTACAAGAATAGCCTGGCCTGGGCGTTGGAGCACCCAACTCTCGTCTTGCTCATCTTTGTGACAACGCTTGCTCTCAATCTCGTGCTGCTGGGGCGGGTCCAAAAAGGAATGTTTCCCATACAGGACACGGGTTCTCTGTTAGGTGGAATTCAAGGCCCACAAGATGCTTCCTTTCATGCTATGCAGAGCGCTTTGAGAAAAATAGAGAAAGTCGTCCAAGCCGATCCCGCTGTAGATGTGGTTACAGGATTTACGGGAAGCAGTTCAGGGCCTGGTAGTGATAACGGGAGTAACTCTGGATTTCTGTTTGTCACGCTGAAACCGCTAAAAGAAAGGAAAGTAAGTGCAGCCGGTGTGCTGGATCGCTTGCGTCCAAAATTGGACGGAATATCGGAAGCGACCACGCATCTCAAGCCATTCCAGGATATCCCGTCGGTAGGCAAGACCAGCAATGCCAATTATCAATATGAATTATCCTCCGACAATGTGAGCGACCTGAACAAGTGGGGTCCGGTGGTTTATCGGGAGATGCAAAAGCTCCCTCTCATCAAGGATGTCGACATTGATCAACAAAATCGAGGTCTAACCGCCTTTGTGAACTATGACCGCCCAACGTCCGCTCGCTTTGGCATTACACCGCAGCTCATCGACCAGTCCCTTTACAGCGCATTCGGGCAGGCACAAGTGTCCACAATCTACACCTCACTCAACCAGTATCACGTTGTCATGGAATCTGCATCGGAATACACGCAAAGCCCGCTCGGCTTGAAATCCATTTATATTCATCCGGTAAACGGGACCTCTGTTCCTCTGGATGCGTTCGTGCGAAGCACAAGGTCCACTTCGCCTCTGGCCGTCAATCACGACGGTCTGTTTCCTGCCGTGACCATCTCGTTCAACCTGGCTCCGGGTGTCTCGCTCGGACAGGCCACCGTAGCCATCGAACACCTGCAGGAGAGGCTTGCAATACCTACTACAGTGCGCGGCGACTTTGTAGGCACTGCCGGAGATTTCAAGAAGTCAGTCGTCGATCAGATCGTGTTGATCGTGATGGCATTGTTCGGGGTCTACATTGTGCTGGGAGTTCTATACGAGAGTCTAGTTCATCCCGTCACGATTCTTTCCACTCTGCCGCCCGCCAGCGTAGGAGCCGTGCTTGCCCTGATTCTCTTCAGGAGCGAACTAGACGTGATCTCCCTCATTGGCATTGTCTTGCTCATTGGCATCGTCAAGAAGAATGCAATTATGATGATCGATTTCGCTCTCTTGGCAGAGCGGACAGGCGGAAAGAACTCAAAAGACGCCATATTCGAAGCGTGTCTGCTTCGGTTCCGACCGATCATGATGACCACGCTAACAGCCCTTCTTGGGGCGCTTCCGCTAGCCCTTGGTCACGGCACAGGATCGGAGCTTAGGCGCCCCTTGGGAATTGCGGTTGCCGGTGGTCTGATCCTCAGCCAGATACTGACACTCTACACAACCCCCGTGATCTATCTATTCCTCGGCCGACTCCGGCTCCGGGTGCAGCGTCGCCGCGGTACAACGGTAATGGTCGCTCATGGAGGCACGGTTTGATGAATAATCCTAAGCAGAATCCCGCCCCGCGCTCGGAAACAGTCTCACACGAACGAAACCGACCGCTCCAAGCGTCGCTATTCCTCCTTGTCATTTGCGTGATCTGCGGCCTTCTGGGGTGCAATGTTGGCCCCAGATATGTGCGTCCAGCCGTCCCGTCCCCTCCCGCATTCAAGGAGTCAGGACCTCAACAGGCTCCGGATGGCAGTACGTGGAAACCTGCGCAGCCGCAAGATGGGGCGCTTCGCGGGAGATGGTGGGAGATATATGAAGAACCTGAGTTGAATGCTCTCGAAGAGCAACTGAATATCTCCAACCAGAGCATCGCCCGGTCTTTTGAAAATTTCATGGCCGCACGGGCCCAGGTCCGGCAGGCACGTTCCTTCTATTATCCGACACCTGGCGTCGGCCCCTCCTACTCGCGCAACCGGTCTCCCCAAACCCAAACCGGTGTGGCGAGTCTCTCGAACAGCAATCCAAACAGCAACCTGTTCAACCTTCCTTTTGATGTTAGTTGGGAGCCCGATCTCTGGGGACGCGTTCGTAACACTGTGCATCAGTACTCCTACGCGGCGCAGGTAAGCGCGGCCGACCTCGAGAATGAGAAACTGACGGAACAAGCCAACCTGGCGGTCTTCTATTTTGAACTACGCGGACAGGACGCACTCGAAGAGCTTTTCCGGAAGACCGCAGAGGTGGACCGACAGTCTCTTGAACTGACCCGCGTCCGCTACAGATTGGGTCTCGACAATGACGAAGCGGTGGCCCAGGCTGAAATCGCTCTTGAGGGCTCCGAAGCAGCCGTAACGAACACGGGCATTGCTCGGGCGCAATTTGAGCATGCGATCGCGACGCTGGTAGGAGAGCCGGCTTCTACATTCTCCGTGCCAGCAAGGTCGTTAACAACCAAGGCGCCTCACATCCCAGCCGGTATCCCCTCCGACCTTTTGGAAAGGCGACCCGACATCGCGTCTGCTGAACGAACCATGGCAGAAGCAAATGCACTGATTGGAGTTGGAAGGGCCGCCTACTATCCCACGCTTAGCATCAGCGGCACGATCGGATTTGAAGCGACGAAATTCTCGAAATGGCTGACTTCTCCAAGCCGCTACTGGTCAGTTGGACCGACAGCCTCCGAAACAATATTTGACGGTGGTCTCAGAAAGTCGACAGTGGCGCAATACATAGCCGTTTACAACGCTGACGTTGCCGCCTACAAAGAGACGGTCCTGGACGCACTACAACAGACCGAGGATAATCTTGCGTCGTTGCGACTGCTTACCCAAGAGATCGAGCAGGAGCAAGAGACTGTCGCGTCTGCACAACGGAACCTGGATGTTGCATCTGCGCGCTACAAGACCGGACTTGATCCATATTTGAACGTATTCACGGCGCAAACGATCTTACTCACAAATCAGCAAGCGGTAATAACGCTTCGAGTGCAGCAGATGACCAGTAGCGTCCAGTTGATCGAAGCCTTGGGAGGCGGCTGGAATGTTGCCCAGCTTCCATCGGAGAGTGCGGTTTCTTCGAACAATCAGCCATAGAGCTTGGCGTACGTGAAGGCGCGAAGGCGACCCATGCGGGCTGACTTCAGCAGTCAATGGCTGAGTCTGTGAGCAACGGGGTATATTTGGAACAGGAAAACCAAGTGCGGCTGCACATCACTCGGCGAGCAAGTCCTGCGGGAGTCGGCCCACCAGTTGCCCCGCGAACAGATCCTAAGAGTGCGTTTCAAAACTCCCTCTTTAGGAAGCGCCAGGTGATGAGGGCGAAGCCGACCGTGAGGAAGGCTTCGTGGACGTCCGCGCGGCGTTCGTAGCGCAGCGCGAGGCGGCGGAAGCGATGCAGCCGGGCCAGGGTGCGCTCGACAACCCAGCGGAAGACGCCGAGGCCGCTGCCATGAGGACTGCCGGGCTTGGTCACCACCGCCACGATGCCTTGCGCGGCCAATCGCGCGTGGCGCGCGCCAGACCAGTAGGGCGCGATCACCTTGCACGGCCGCCATGGACGCCGAGAACGCGCCCACCGCGCCTTGGAAATCGCTGCGCGATTTCCACAAGCGCCCACCGCCCTCTCTTCTGGTGATGACTTTAAGAACGGACAAAAGACGCCGTGCTTGCGCACGGTTAGGACTTACGCCATACTCACAGCCCCTGCCGCTGGCTGGTTTTCAAACGTTCAGCGACACACTTCGTTCGGGAAGACGACGAATCCATGAAACCACCATCGAACGTCAAGACGCCAGCGCAATACATCGCCTCACTCCCCGCCGATCGTGCGAAGACGATCGCGACGGTACGCGCACTCGTGAACAAGCACATTCCGCGCGGCTACGATGAGTGCCTCGTCTGGGGCACGATCGGCTGGACGATCCCCCTGTCTCGATATCCAGACACTTACAACAAGCAGCCGATCTGCTACGTCGCGCTCTCGTCGCAGAAGAACTACTGTTCGCTCTACCTGATGGGCGCGTTTTGGAGTGCGAGTCAGCTCGAGCAGCTGAAGGCGGCGTTCAAGGCGGCGGGGAAGAAGCTCGACATGGGGAAGTGTTGCGTTCATTTCGAGTCGCCGGACGATTTGCCGCTCGAAGCGATTGGCAAGCTGATCTCGGCAATTTCGAGCGAGAAGTGGATCGAGATGTATGAACAATCGCGCTTGATGACCAAGGCGGGGCAGGCGCAGATGGCGAAGCAAGGCGCCCCATCGGCGAGCAAGGTGGCTGCCAAGCGCGTCGAGACAAAGCGTCGGCGGTAAACTTTCCCAGCATGACTCACCGATACCCGGCCACCACGTTTTCCACTTGCCAAACTAAAGCCCGGTCTCGGCAAACCGAGGGCCTTACTTTTAGCTCTGAGATCACGATAGCCGTGGCCATCAGAAAACGGTGAATCACTCGCGATGCTGACGATTTGCATAATTGACTCTTGCAAAGCCGATGATATGTCTCTCCAGTTGCGTTTCTGATGCAATTGCGAGACTCGTTAGACGTCGGATGGCAGTGGTCCGTGCCTTAATCACAACCCGCCGAAAACAGCCAAGAAGCAAGGAGCACTCCTGGTCGGAATACTTTTCCAGGATTGACATGATGAGTAAGCGTACGACTTTGGCCGTCTGGACAAGCGTGTAATTGCAAGTCAAGCTCGCGATGTGGACATCAAGGATAGTGTCCACGTGGAGCGATGATGGACACTTACACGCAACCCGTTACAACTAAGCGACAGTATCGAACGCTGGAAGAGAAGCAGCGGATTGTGGGAGAGGCATTGGCCGAGGGGGCATCGGTGGCACGGGTGGCACGGGCGCACGGAGTCAACGCCAATCTGGTCTTCAACTGGTGCAGGCTGTATCGGGCGGGGCGACTGAGACGGCGGAGCGAGGCCAAACTTTTGCCGGTGCGAGTCGCTGAAGAGAGTTGCACTGTGCCGCCAGCTTCATGGACTGAACCTGGTGGGTTGCTCGCCTCCTCGGCGGGCACGATTCACATCCAACTGCAGCATGCGCAAGTGCGGGTCGAAAGCGACGCCAATCCAGTGTTGTTGCGTGTGTTGTTGGAGTGTCTGCAGCGATGATCGCGCCGCCAGGCAACACGCAAATTTGGATTGCCGCCGGGGTCACTGATCTGCGCCGAGGTTTCACCGGACTCAGTGCCCTGGTACAAACCAAGTTGGAAAAGAGCCCGATGTCAGGCCAAGTCTTCATCTTCCGAGGCCGCCGCGGTGACTTGGTGAAACTGATCTGGTTCGATGGCGACGGGCTATGTTTATTCGCGAAGCGTTTAGAGAGGGGAAAGTTCATCTGGCCGCAAGCGACAGAAGGAAGCGTTTCTCTAACTCGGGCGCAGTTGTCGATGCTGCTGGAAGGCATTGATTGGCGGCGACCGGAGCGCACGTGGGATCCGCAGTTGGCAGTGTAGATACACATTTGGATTTGCACAGATTTTTGTGCGCTCTGCTGTTGGAGTGAGTGCGAGTTCGTGGCATACTGCGGCTCATGTTGGCGCCGACACTTCCGGATCTGAGCAAGTTAGATCGAGACGCACTGCAGGCGCTGCTGTTGTCGGAGCACCAGGAACGGATTGCCACGCAGGAGAAGTTGCAGCGGCGGGAGACGGAGATCGAGCATCTGAAGCTGCTGCTGAGCCAGCTGCGGCGGATGCAGTTTGGGCCCAAGAGCGAGAAACTGGAACGGCAGATCGAACAGCTGGAACTGCGGCTGGAAGATTTGCAACAAGCACAGGCTGCCGAGCAGACAACGCAGTCGGTCGCGCGTCCTGCGAACGAAACTTCCCCACCCACGGCCCAAGCGAAACCGGCGCGGCGGTCGTTGCCCGAGCACCTGCCACGACAAACCCAAACGCATGTGCCGAAACAGTCGGTTTGTCCCGATTGCGGTGGAGAGTTACGCCAGCTGAGCGAAGATATTTCGGAGATGTTGGAGTACGTGCGGGCCTGCTTTCAGGTAATCCGTCATGTGCGGCCGAAGCTCAGCTGTCGGCAATGCGAACGGATCGTGCAGGCACCGGCGCCGAGCCGGCCGATTGCGCGCGGACTGGCGGGACCGGGTCTGCTGGCGCATGTGCTGGTTTCGAAGTATGCCGATCATCTCCCCCTTTACCGACAATGCGAGATTTATGAGCGGCACGGAATCGAACTGGAGAGATCGACGTTGGCGGACTGGGTAGGTGGAACCAGTGCGTTGTTGGATCCGTTGGTGGAAGTGCTGCGGCGCTATGTGATGGCGGCGAGTAAACTGCATGCCGATGACACGCGGGTGCCGGTGCTGGCTCCGGGAACGGGCAAGACCAAGACAGGGCGGTTGTGGACCTACGTGCGCGACGACCGGCCGGCGGGCGACGCTGCGGCTCCGGCGGTGTGGTATGCATACTCGGCCGATCGTGGCGGTCAACATCCCGAACAGCATCTGAAGACATTTCAGGGTGCTTTGCAGGCCGATGCGTATGCCGGATTCAATCAGCTATATAAGGATGGACGGATTCAGGAAGTGGCGTGCTGGGCGCATTGTCGTCGCAAGTTCCATGATCTGGAACAAGCCTATGGTTCTCCCCTGGCCCGGGAAGCTCTGGAACGGATTGCGGCTTTATATGCCATCGAGGATGAGATACGCGGACGGCCACCGGATGAACGAAAACAAGTTCGGCAAGCCCGAGCTCGCCCCTTGCTCCAGGCCTTGCATGACTGGTTCGAAGTCTCGCTGACAAAACTCTCGCGCAAGTCGGACACGACGGCGGCGATCCGCTATGCGCTGACGCTGTGGCCGGCGTTGACCCGCTATTGCGACGACGGTCACTTGGAAATAGACAACAACCCTGCGGAACGTGCCTTGCGCACCGTGACCTTAGGACGAAAGAATTATTTGTTTGCCGGTTCCGATGCCGGCGGCGAGCGAGCCGCCGTCATCTATAGTTTGATCGGCACGGCGAAACTCAACGGCCTCGACCCGGAAGCATATCTACGCGAGGTGTTGACTCGCATCGCCGACCATCCCATCAACCGCATCGAGGAGTTGCTGCCTTGGAACATCGCCGCAAGCGCGCCGCCCGCAATCGAACCCGCAGCCTAGGCAAGAAGGTTGTCGCCAAGGACTCCGCAGTGATTCCGATGTTCCTTCCCAACCTCGCCCAACTGATTACCGACGGCGAAATTACCGTCGGCGTTCTTCGTCCCGTTGGTTGTGTCGCCACTGCCACCGACGGATATAACAGTTTGGCCATGCTGGTCCGTCGCCGAGGTGAGACTTTCGCCCAACTACTGACGCGACTCGACCAAGCCGTCGACAAAGCGCTCACCGAAGACGTCTACACTGACGAAATCAATTCCTAAACTCGCACTTGTCTACATCATTCCTCAGTGGACACTTCTCCATGCCCCGCACAATTCATCAAGACGGTCTACTTCGGACGCTTACCATGATGAAGACAAAGCGCTCAAAGGAACTGAGCACAACGATGCGAGCGAAATTGGGATACGCCCGCAGCTCTGCGGGCACATCTCCGACCGCCTGCGGGGGTCTTGCCTCATTCAATTCGGCTTCGTCGCTCGGTCGAGGGCCAAGCAATCGGATTGCGTGAAGAATGATGCAGCGCCGGGCCCACAGATTTGCCCTCTCCTTGAACACGAAATTATTGTTTATGGAATCATCAAACCCCAGGACGAAACACTTCTCTGCCTTCCGAGGATCTGCGGTCAGTAGCAGAGATAGTAGATAAAGGTTGTTCATCTGTTCGATGAAGATGCGGCAGAAATCACTCCTGGTGGCATATTCGTTTGCCCCTGTTTTCATGTCCTCTTGTGTCACTTCTGCTGCTCCTTTCTCGGTTGTGGCCAGCGATAGAAGTTGTTTCGGAATAGGGGGTCCGTATTCGAGAATTAAAAGAACAAGTGGCGCTTTCTAACTTGACCGTGCTTTCCCATCCGGGCTTACCAATGTTTTAGGATTTGTCTGATGTAACTACTGTTGAAAGTCGGCCTCACCTGATTGAAGTGTCTTTTCATCAACGCGCAAGAACACCGGTGTATTGACGGGCAGTTCCACATTTGAACCTCTGGCAAAAAAAGCATCGTATACATTCATGGCTCCACCGAAATAACCGAAGCCAATTGCTGTCGTGGCCGATGCCTGTGCTGCACCCGCGCCTAGGAGTCCGAAGCCCTTACTTCCCTGTCCTGCTCGTGCCCAGGCAGTTTTATCGACGCTCGTGTCAGCGACGGCTCTCGAAGGACCAATCAGCGAAACCGGCGCTCGCAAGCGAGAAAAAGTCGACGTCGTCGCCTTCACGTGGCCTTCCTGGCCGACGGCAAGCCGTTGACCACCTGGCGCTTCGATGCCAGCGACCGTTACCTTCATTTCAGTCGTAGTCCCATCAGGCGTCTACGCGGAATGAAAGGAGAATAAGAGCTCGCCATTCTTCTTCATCCAGCCAGCAGCAACGGCCCGGGTAACCGTGCCCTCAACCTTTGTACCGGCTGGGTAGAGTAGGACGTGCTCCTGGTTGTAGTACGGCCGCGGCACCACGGCTTCGATCGCCGACCCGGCGGCACTCATCCCCGAGTTCAGAGATGTCAAAAGACGAACGTGAAGATAGTTGTCTGCGGGAAGAGAAGGATTCTCAGTCTGATCGACGGGCGATGGCGTTCCAACCGGATCGAGTAGCGTTGCATCGAAGATTGTTCCCTGGCTGAGGTATTCGGGATGATAAGGCAAACTCGTGACCGCAGCTTGGCTCAGTCTTTGCAATTTGTTGGGTTCAGAGAGAGGCTTGGCAGCATCTTTTATCTTCTTCCGCACGCCGGGACGTTGAGACTTGGGAAGATACTGGGCAGTTTTCACGTCACTGACCCCGATGGTCGAGTCAGTGTGAATCTGTACCGCGGTGCCATCGGGAAGGATAACGTTGTCGAACGTCACGTGGGTTGTTCGCGGGCGCGTGAAATCGCCACGCAGAATCTGCCCTTTACGTCTGGGCTCACTGGAAATCGAAGAGACATGTCCTTTGATCGTTGAGCCTTCCGGAATCGCGATAGTCGTGCCGGCGTAAACCGGCTCGACCAGTTTTGCTGTAATTGGTTCACCAGCCTTAGTGAGGCGCAGACCCTTCTCGAGTCTGCATCGAAGATCGTTCCCGGCTCCGACCACGATTGTGCTTTGGGGCTGAGCGTCGAGTGCGGTTGCAAGTGATACGGATGCGGCCAGCACTGAACACGATATAACTACGCTGTTGATATACGACTTCATTCGTTACCTCGGTGGAATTCCGTGAAGCGATTTCGGGCCGGAGCAGAACTTGCAACCGATCCCGATGCTCTGAAGTTAGCTGGGCTTGCTGTGCGATGCCGTCAGAATGTGTGAGAAAAGCGTAAGGATTTGTACAAACATACAGAGGACGGTGGGTCGTTGCTGAGCAGGCATCTGGAAGATCGTCTTCATGCACAGCACACGTGTCTCCATGCCGCGTCGCCATCAACCGTAATGTAATTCGTAATTATCCCCGCGGGAACTCCGCTACTTGCGCGATGGCAAGATTTATCCGCCTCTTGCACCCTGCTTGGGACCATCTGGCATGGCGATTGACTCGGAGAAAAGACGGCTCTTCACGGATATTCATGATGACCACCGATCTCGACTCTCGCCTGTGCGAGCGTGAACAATGAATTGACATCCTTATGACAAATCTGACAAATCCTGACAGTCCAGATCCCAATCACAGAATCAAACCTTACAAGCATTCAGACATTGATTATTTCGGGAATGAATTCCCCGCTTCGCGGACAGTAGCGCATTGCTCAGGTTCTCACACCCGGAAGAATGCAGAGTGCAAATAACGATCATCATGAATCATCAGGAGGTCACGAGGGGCTGCACGCGGCACGACAAGTCGTAGACACAAATGAATTTGACAGATGAAGACGTTGATACTCATAGCTAAAACAAATAGACCACCGAAAACCATCTTCAAAAAGACCGAAAATAATCCTCGAGAAATGGAGTTATAGAACATGAAAAACGAAAATGCCCCTGCTGCGGAGTTGTCTGAAACAACGACCACACCAACGGTAGAAGAAGGTAGCTCTCACGAGAAGGCTCTCGTCAACCGACGTTCGTTTATGAGGCACAGCTTGGTTGCTGGAGCCGCAGCAACTGTGGGCGCTGGAATTCTGGCGAACGGCAATTTCGCCGTTGCCCAGGGTCCCAGCGGCCAGCTTAGAAAAGGAGATGTTGCCATCCTCCAGTTCCTGGCTGCAGCCGAGATCATCGAAAGCGATCTGTGGCTGCAGTACCAGGAACTTGGAGGCGTCCAGGATGACGAAGTCGCCACTCTGGCGAGCAAGCTAATTCCCGGCTATCCCGCGAAGGCCACCGGAGGAAATCCTCTGTACATGCAGGACCTTCTGCCGCTGGACAGCGACATGTCGCAATACATCCATGACAACACCGAAGATGAACTGACGCACGAAGTGTTCATCAACGAATACCTGGCCTCCAAGGGCGCTGAGCAGGTCAATCTGGATCAGTTCCGTACCCTTCCAAGCAGTAAGGCGATGGGCGCAAATCAATTTGGCCGGCTAACAAACCTGACGCAGCTCAGCGTCGACACCTCCTGGTGGACGCGTTATCGTAGCCGCACCAAGAATCCCGATTTCGGGGACACGTTCCGGCAAGCCATCCCAACGTTGGCCGTCGGGCAGCACCCGGCAATTCCACGGACTGACAATGATGCCAACGATGCCAACTTCTTTCAGGCGATCGTCAACACGGCAGGTTTTCACTTCGCTTTTATCGAACAAGGTGGAAGCAGCCTCTACCCTGAGTTGGCGCAGCGAGTCAGCGACGTGGAAGTTCTGCGCATTCTGCTTAGCATCGGCGGAGTCGAGATCGCACACTTCCAGACCTGGCATGACAAGGCCGGTAACGCACCGCAATTGACCGACGTCGTGGATCCCGTAACAGGTGTAAAGGTAACCTTCCCGGATCTGAATTCTCCACCATTTGGCGGAGAGGACTTTCAAACCAATCTCATCATGCCTGAGCCGACCACATTCCTCAGTCGACAGTTGCCGGCATGTTCCATTATTCGCCCAACCGAAACTAAAGGCGCGGCAATGGGAGCCCTCCAAAGCCTAACGGCTGACGGGCTGTTCATCGGGCAGTCAAAAGCATTTTTCTCCTTCCTGCGCGATCTTGCGGAAAACGCGGATGCAGCTAGACGCGAAGGCTGAGGGTAATCGCTGGCCTGCTTGAACTTTCGGCGGGCACTTGTGCCTCACAGTGCCCGCACTTAGTCTTCGTAACAAGTTATTTTTGATCCAAAGGAGCACCTATGTTTGAAGGACTATTTCAACCCATGCATCTTCTGGTCATTTTTGGAATCGCTCTGCTCGTATTTGGACCTAAGAAGCTGCCGGAGCTGGGCAAAGGAATCGGTGAGGCCATCCGGGGCTTCAAATCAGCCATGACGGATCAACAGAAACCAGTCGCCACTAGCACTAAGGTTCAGGACAAAAGCTGACCGGAGATGGCTCATGGGTTTCGGTACGGAATTACCGCTCCTTCTCGCGCTCGGATTTGTCGTGTCGCGTCCGAAGCGGATGCAGACAATGTTGGCGCGGGCCAAAACGGAACTGCACCGGGAGAGCCGCGGCATTAATTCTCGGCTCCCGGGAGACATCAAAGCTACGAAGGCGCGACCATGGCCGACCTGACCGAAGCCATGGGAATCAACCGTTCCAGCATGTACGCGGCTTTTGGCGACAAGGAATCACTCTTTCACAGGGTCATGGAGCGCTACCGCGCAGACCGGATGACCTATATCAGGCAGGCTCTAGCTCAGCCCTCGATGCGGCAAGTCGTAGCGGAGCTGATCCATGGAACTGCGGAGTTCCTCTCCCGCCCTGATAATCCTCGGGGCTGCCTTTCGATCCAAGGGGCACTGGCATGTGGCACGGATGCAGAACAGGTAAAGCTTGCGATGATCGATTGGAGAAAAAACGGTGAAGCGGCTTTCAGGAAGCGCCTGCAACAGGCCTGGTCTGAAGGTGAACTCCCTGCAGAAATCCAGCCTGCGGACTTTGCCCGTTACCTGTCTTCGGTCATGGCAGGCCTTAGCGTTCAAGCTGCCAACGGGGCAACGAAGGCAGAGTTGCGGCGCGTCGCCGAAATCGCCTTGCGCTGCATTGAAACCGGCCTTTCGGGTTCTGCAAGCAGCTAAGTCTGCGGGGCACGCCTGATCTGTCTTTGTCGGCGTTGAAAAGAGAGTTTCTGGATGCGTGGGGCGACGGAAGCTAGGATACGGTTGCGAGTATTCGTTTTGGCAATGATTTCTAAGTTCATAAATAAATCCCCGAGACCGGTCGGCGATAAAATCGGGAACGACAGATCGCCCACGGACGACTGAAGTGCTAGACTTTCTAACGTCAAAACCGGAACTCCATGGACGACGCCTACGCGATCAATCTTGCCAAGACCGAAATCCGCGAAGGCTACAACACTGCAGATCCGGACCGGTTGCTAGCCGTTGCTGACGAAGGCCTGATCGATTTTTCAGACCATCGCCAAACCAGCTATAGCCAGTGCGGAAAAGCGGCGCTGCGCACGCGTCTCGAAGCTTTGTTCTCGAAGTACCATGCGCGCCTCGTGCCAATCATTATCGAAATCAAAATAATGGGTGAGACAGCAGTGGAATACGGCTGGCACGAATTGACCCTGACGCCGAAAGCTGGCGGCGAACCCTTCTACCTCCGAACGCGATATCTGGATTTGTGGAAAAAGGACAAGACGGGCCAGTGGAAACTAGCAATATTCATGGACAATGCTGATGTGCCGGATATCTTAATTACTGCAGCAGCGTGAACTGCTCAGCGTTTGGGCAGTTTGTTGTATAGGCGCTTGCTGAAGCTCGCCGGCACTTCAAAAGCTCTGCCATCGCCAATCAAACGCACGACATTCCGTGTGCCGTCGTAGACGGCGCTGCAGTGCTTGCAGGCTTTGAAATGCGCCTCGATCCGGGTACGCAACTCGGCGTCGATATTGCCATCCAAATAGTCGGAGATTTCACGCCACACCTCAACGCAACTGATTTCAAGAGTCATGCCATTCGATCCGTCCGGCTTACCACGGCCGGACCTTCTCGTAATTTCGTCCTCGACTCCAACTGCCGTCGAAGCCGGGCGCGAGAGCATCGCGCATCTTCAAGCGAGCGCGCAACAACCTGCTCTTCACGTTGGATTCGGTTATGCCGAGTACCTGCACGGTTTCCTCGATGGTCAACTGCTGAATATCGCGGCAGATGAGCACTTCCCGATATATTGGCGACAACGAATCGAGCGCCCGGTTTAGTGCTCCCCGCAATTCCTCCCGCTCCAACGTCTCTGACGGAATCTCACGCCAATCGGCAAAATCCAAAGGCCAATAGTCCCCATCTTCGTCGGTTTTTGGCTCGGCCAGAGAGTCGTATAGGTGGCGATGATCCTTGCGCAGTTTCATCCGCGCTTCGTTAATCGTGATCTGGATAAGCCAGGTGCTGAATTTCGATTCCTTACGGAAACTACGAATGTGGGTGAACGCCTTCAAGACTGCTTCCTGCGCCGCTTCTTGGGCGTCGGCGTCGTTCTGCAGAACCGAGTTCGCGGCGAAGTAGATCGCCCGCTCGTAAGGGCAAACCAGTTCATGGAACGCTTCGTCATCGCCTTCACAGACACGCGAAATCAGGTCGCATTCCGACTCCTGTTGTGGTCGCGATACTGAAGATCTCGCAACTCTCACGACTGCCTCTTGCTGGGGAACCCCACCCCACATCATTATAGGCGAGACCCCTGGCGTTTCGGTTTTTGCAGGACTATGTCCATCGTTCTCTTCTCTCTGCTACCCGATTCGGATGGCCCTCCGAATGATAAGATGCACGGGCCGCGCGAATGTGACAGCGATTGTAGAGCGGGGGCTCAAGCTCGTTGAATTCGGATTAACCGCCGAGATGCGGGTATGAAGCGAATGAGCTTTTCCGAATCCCACACCTGTGCGACTCGGCTGGTGGATTTTTAGTCTTCCTTACGTCTTTTCCTGCGCGACCCAGAAGCGAGACGGGGCAGGTCGCGAGGAGTCTGCTCGAAGGCCAAAACCAGGCAATTCCTGAAGGCTGTAACTTTTTCCGACCTCCAGAATCGAACGATTACGCTCTCTGCGTATACGAACATTCCGGCTGAGGCTCGCCCGGCAAATGAGCAATACGCAACGGCCCACGTTTGGGTTCTATGCTTGACTTCGAAATGTAGACAACTTTGCTCATAACCGGCTCCCGATGGCCTTTTCGGTAACTGACCTGGCATTCGATTCGTGTCCGATGAAATCCGCCACTGAGTCTAAAGCAACAAGAAGACGATGAAGATGGTTTGGGTCGGGGTCCGCCATTTTGCCACCTCGTCTGCAAAATGGCGGGCCGACCAAAGTTTCTGAGCTATTTGCCTAATCGAGCCGCTGAACGATTGGGCAGTTGATCGAGAAACCTGAGGTCCCGAAGGTTTTACCACCTGGCCCGGTGATCAGACCGTCCTGCACGAAGGTGAGGATCTGGAACTCCTCCCGCACCTGTCCGCGGAACCCTTGGCCGATCGCGTCCTGGGTCCATTCGAACAACTGCGCATCCCAGTAGGGGCTGTAATCGAGCGCGATGGTGGGAATTCCCCCCACCACGTTATTCGGCCTGAATCCATCGGCCAGATCTGCCGACAAACCTTGCCGCAGTGGATTGTTGCAGCCTCCCGATTCAGGTCCATTGGTGCTGATGAAGATACGCTCGACAGGACTGGCGAAGCTGTCATCGTGGCCTAGAAGGATCTTCTGCATCAGTGGAGCAAAGGTGTTGTGTTCAATGGCAGCGCCGAGAGTGCTACTGGTGTCCATGGAGAGATACCACACCGGGCGACCGAAACTAAAGCCGTTGATGAGGTTAAGGGTAACGGTCATGTTCACCGGATCGATGGCCACGACCTGATCGTGCACTTTGGTGTAGTCCACATTGCCGTTAGGGAAGCTGATCTGATTGGCGTCCACGTCGAAAGCCACCATGGGGGCGTTGTAAATCACGTTTGCGGCATTCACGATTTGGACGAGCGGACCATAGTTCGCGTCCCCAATGGCACCCGGGGTCGCAAACGTGGGAGGAAATTCGTGACCGGCAGGGCCAGGAATAATCTTCCGTTCAGGCTTGAAGTTCACGGTGCCCGCGTCAAATACGATGTTCCCGTTCGCATCGAGGTTTCCCGTTCTAGCAGAGTGCGACGCGAAGGTAAGTTTGGCGGAAAAATTCAGACCCAACTCGGCAGCGACGTTGGGATCGTCAACATCGGTCAAGACGTACCACACATTTTTTCCACTTCCCTTCAGATGGCCCAAATAAAGCGGTATGGTAATGGTCCCATGCGCGACGTCAAGCACTCCGGTATCCAGCAATTGAACGGGTCCGACCAAGCTGCGATTGGTGTCGGAAGGGGGCGGTCCAAAGTACGAGAGAGGCACTGTGGTGCCTATGGACGCGGGCGCTGGGAACAAATTGCAGCCCGGACCGGGACCAATTGGGCCAGGACCAGGTCCCTGCTCAGAATTGAAACCCGTTGACGTTAGTGCACTAGCAGTAGCGGCAAGTTCCAGGCTCGTCGTCGGCGCCGTAGCTGTGGGACGTTTAACGCGGGCGTGTATCGCGAGGATTTCTGGCGACAACGCGTGGCGAACCTGGGTCAGCGCTGTGCGGGCTTGAGACGAGACTTGAGCAGTGGATTGATGCGGCAATACGCTGGCCAGGGCAAGAACCGCGCATGCGGTGATAGTGGGTCGCTTTGCCTGATGCCACGATGAACTTGCTTCGCTGCACTTTCCTCGCAGCGCTTCAGATGTGCATACTCTTTCTTGCATTGCTACTCTCCTATGTTATGTAAGTAGTGCCAGTCGACGTCTGGGCACTCAGAAAGTGAGACTTACAACCGATGGGAAAGCTACGATGAAAGAAGCGGCTGCATTTGCTATGTGGCGGCGTATTGTGTCGTGGTCTTGTGGATATTGTCCACCAAGCGCCTTCTGAATTGTGCTGGAGTCAGTCCACGATATTTCTTAAACGCACGACTGAAGTGAGTGCGGTCGAGATTGCCAAGTTCAGCTCTGATTTCTTTTACACTCAAGAAGGTCTCTCCCAACAACTTCTCCGCCTCCAACATTCTTCGTGTCCCGATGTAAACAGAGGGCGAGAGGGACATTTCTGTCTTAAAGAGATGGCAGAATCGCCATCGAGAGAGATTGACCGCCCGAGCCAGTTCGGCGATCGAAATACGCTTGTGTAAGTTACAATGTATCAATTCGAGAGCAGTGCTAACTCGACGATCCATTCTTTTCTCCTTCCGTACAAGCTGAACTGCATCCTCACGTGTAAGACAGCCAGTCGATTGTGTCATCTATTCCTCCTAGAATCGCTTAATGGCTTTCCGGAAGCTGACGAGAACCGCGGTCTCGACGTCGCAGGGGGTAGTGGTTGCATCGGTGTGTACGGCTACTGCTAACAGCAAATCGCTGGACCTTGGCGCCGAGTCGTCCATACAGTTGTGACCAATCTTGTGTACTGTTTGTCCGATCAGAGGACCTAGGCCGAGCGCCTTCTTTTCGGTCACTGCGGAGCGGATCCTCCTACCTTGCAGTTCGTTGTCCGAGCGCGAATGGACCACGCACGAAGGCCTGCCGATTCTGAGGTGCAGTACTGCACGTTAGTCCTGGAACAAGTGAGTAGCATGCATGATCGCCGCTCCCGCACGCATAGCCGCAGCAACGGTTGCCGTTTCAGCCAGCACCTGATCCGTTGCTCCCGCATTCCGGGCAGATTTCAGGTGCAACGCGATACAGTATGGACACTGCGTCGTAAGAGCGACAGCCACAGCCATGAGTTGTTTGTTTAATGCATCGATAGCTCCGCGAGCAAATGCTGCTTTGTCGAAGGCCCAGAAAGCCTTCATCGTTTCCGGATTTTTCTCGTCTAGCCGCTTCAGCTTGGCAAGATTCTTGATGTCATACATTGGAATCTCTCCTGTCTTTATTTTGTAGAATCGGAGACCTGAGTTGCGATCTGAAGTCCCTGGGCACAGAACAGTTTTTGGACACGAACAACCTTCACCAACCGGCGACGAACGGCCCGCTAGGCTTGCGCTGGTACAGCAACCGAGCAGTCATTAGGTTGCACCCAGACGACTATCACAGTCCGATCGGCATACTATTGGTGAAGGCTGCCGTAGCGCGAAACGATGTTAATTCGCATTGACTAAGGGCCGAGCCTAAAGCTTTTCCGCTACGATATCGATCATCTGAATCTGCGGAGCGGCAACGAACAGCTCTTCGGCGCGAGCGAAGAGTGCCTTGGCCACTTCTCCATTGACGTGGGCACGTCTTCCCTGTTCGTCGTTGAAGGTATCGAAGATGCCAAAGGTCCCGGGACCAACCTTGAAAGCGAACCAAGCAGTCGTACCCACTTCTGCCGCAACCAGAGGCGTAGCCGACTTCAGGAATTCCTCAACCTTGATTTCCCTGCCCGGCCGAGCCTGCAGCGTAGCCAGAATTCCAACCCTATTCATGCGATATCTCCTTTCTTCATTGAGATTCTCGTCGTTCCGAAAGGTTACAGTTGAGGCAGCAAACGCTGACTGCGAGGAGCAAGGGTGTAAAGGTGCCCGGTAAGATTCTTGGAATTCTTAGCATTTGTTTCCCGTGGGACCGATTCTGATTCTTGTGATTTTGAAGCGTGTTAGTTGGCCTGCTGAGTAGCGCGGCGCCGAAACCGTTGCTCACCGGCCCGAACTTGCGTGGTGCAACTTGCTTCGGCGAAAGTCTGCAAACGAACTGGAAAAGGCTACGAGAATTCGCAAACTACACAAGCGGCGTTGCCATGAGTGCAAAGCGCAGTTGGGGCACGCGTTGAATGCTCGTTCGGAGCCTACCAATCGCCGTCTCCTATTTATGTCGAATGTCTCCGGGAGATCGGCGGACGTCGAGAGGTTCAACCTTCAACTCCCACCTCATCGGCGCTGACGTAGGAGGGAAGCAAAGTGTGCTGGTGCAAACCTGATATCGGAGCTCTCCTACAATCGCAACGTTCTTCTGTGATGAAAGCAGCGCTCGCACGCCATCTCCGGCCCTCGAAACACCTATCGTGACATCCTGGGTGATACGAAATTTGCCTTCGAAAACTGGCACCTGCTCCTGAATTGGCTCGAAGTAAAGCATTTTGGAATTTGGATAACTTACAGGTCCCGATTCAACTCCTCCCAACTTAGTCAATACCAGCTGAATTGGCCTGTAGCCTTTCGCGCCCGGTGCATAGACGTGAACGTTCGGTGGAAGCTCAACCTCCGCCATCAAGGTCACCCGGCTTCCCGGCACGACGATGCTATCGGATTGCGAAAGAGTCATCCTAAGGTGAGGTGCCTCTACACTTTCGCTCACCTCCTGCGCTAATTCAGGGAAAAGCTTGCCAATAACATTGTTTGCCGTGAAGCGGTCGCTGTACTTGGCTTCGAAGTACTTTTCGCGAATGACGCCATTTTCGTTAACGTAGAAGAGCCCAGGGTGCGCCATCCCTTTGGTCATTCCCTTGGCGTCCGCATTCAGCAGCTTGAAACTGCGAATGACCGTTGAATCCGCGTCGGCCAGCAATGGAAACTGAATCTGGTGCCGGTTGGCGAAGTCCATGAGGATCGCGGGGCTGTCGTAACTGATGGCTGCCACTTTGATCCCCTGCTTCTCGAAACGTGCGCTAGAGTTTTGCAGCTGCACGAGCTGCGCTTTACAAAACGGTCACCAGTCCGCCGATCGAAAAAAGAGCAGCACTGTCCCTTTCGATCCCTTGAGTGTGGAATTCGATTGCGCGTGGCCGAATTGATCTCTCAACGAGAATTCAGGCGCCGGTTGGCCAATTGCCAGCCCGACCGCTGCGACGTCACCATCGTTAGCGACGGGTTTTGCTTGCCCGGTGGCAAGAGCCAGTAACGCGATTGAGAAAGCGGAGGCGATCGCAGTTTTCACTTCGTAATTCCCTTCGCGACCAAACATTGATTGCGGCGTCGGAATTCCCGATCAAAACTCCCGGTTCAAAACCGGACGATAATTCCGCCGCTGCTTATGACGTTGTGCTGCGTGCTCGAGGACAACGCAACGTTCAGGTCTGGATTGCCGGAAACGAGATCGCGGACTTCAGCCCTCAGGCCAAGGCAGCGGAGCAGCGCGTAATCCACGCCGCCGCCAAAATCAAGAACCCCGCGATTCAGGAACTTGTTCGTCGTGTTCTGGCCGTTGGAAAATTGCGCGGACTGCTGGTAGAGCGCATATCCGCCTCCAATCGCCACCCATGGAGAAATTCGCGCCGCGGGAACAAACTTCAGGCGCACGCCGGGAGCGGCAAAGAGCGACGCGTAGTTCTTAGGTACGATTGCCGTTGCCGTAGTCACGCGTCGGTTGGGCAGAGCGACAAATTCAATTTCGCCATAAAGCGCGGCGATGTTCGCATGAAGAAAGCGGTACCCATAGTTCGCTTCCAGATCGTAGTCGCCGGAGATTTGCGCCGCTCCCACCGGATGAAAACTGCGTGACTGACTGAAGACTCCGCCAAGCGACAGCGTCACCTCCTGTTTTTGGGCCAGAACTGGATGCGCACAAAGACACAGGCCTAGGAACAAGAAGACGCTGGCGCAAAAACGCGCCGCACTCGTAAGACAAAACTGCCTCATCGCGGTTCTCATCGAGAAAGGTGGCAGGCGAACCCGTGAGCCGCGATTATCCCCAAGTCAACGGCTACCCGAAACTCGACCGCAGCAGACCAGCTAGTTTTGTTTCATGCTGTCGTCGTGCTTCATGTTGTCGTCTTTCTCCATGTTGTCTTTCTTCATCTTATCTTTCTTCTTGCTCGCCTTCTTGTCTTTCTTCATCTCATCTTTCTTCATCTCATCTTTCTTCATGTCGTCGTGCTTCATCTGGTCCTGCTTCATTTGATCCGGCGATTGGTCCTGCTTCATGTTGTCGCTGGACTGGGCGAAGGTTGCGAGCGGGGCTAACAACAGACACAACAACATCATCATCCTGCAGAGCATTTGCTTCATGATCGGTCTCCTTTTAGCTGTATGGATTGGGAAGAACCTACTTGGGCCTACGAGTGGGATGTGCCAGCCGGAAGGAAGTGACAAGCCCGGGGTGTAAAAGTTTTTCAGTGGAATTGGCACTCGCAGGACGTGGCCTGCTTTGGGGCATTGACAGAAAACTACGCAGCCTTTGCCTCAGTCCCTGGTTGAAACCCGGAGGAAGCGCAAGGCCCTTAGGTCGCTCATTGGCCGGACCACATCTTTGACCCCACAGAACCGACCTAGAGCGCCGGCAGATTGTCAAGTGAGGCGCGAAAAGCTGGGACAAAAAAAGAGGTGGTGCTGAGTTTGGAAGACGTTCTAGGTCGTTAGTTGAGAGGAAAGTGCCATTTTCTTGGGTGGGTCTGTGGTAGTTTGTCCTTACTCCGAACTTATCTCACTCACGTTTTGCAAACTTCAACGACCCCGAATTCATGCAATACCGCAAGCCTGTAGGCTGCGGACCGTCATCAAACACATGGCCCAGCGTGCGGCATCGGGTAGGGGTGTGCCGCTCATTCTCACGCACGGCTGGCCCAGCAGTTTCCTCGATTATATGGATATGCTGCCGATGCTCGAGCACTTTGACGTGGTCGTACCCTCCCTGCCGGGGTATGGTTTCTCGCCGCGTCCACCCAAGGTCGGCATCAACTACCGCTACGTCTCGGAGCGCTGGCACCGGCTCATGTCGGAGCTTGGGTATTCCCGCTATGGTGCGAGCGGTTATGACTTTGGGGCCGGGGTGACGACGATCCATGCGCTAGACCATCCCGAGTCGGTGATCGGGATCCATCTCACCACACTGGAGTCGGATCTCGCTCCCTTGGTGGACGATACGGAGCTATCCGATGCCGAGCGTTCGTACCTTGCGGTTAACCGGGGCTGGGATATGACGGAGCGGGGCTACAGCGCGATCCAGTCCACCAAGCCGCAGACCGTCGGCTATGGACTCAACGACTCCCCGGCAGGCCTCGCGGCATACATGGGTGAGAAGTGGCACTCGTGGAGCGACGTTACGCCGACCGACGACTTCCTCTGCGCAACCTTCACCCTGTACTGGATCACGCAGAGCATCACCTCGTCGATGCGCGACTATTGGGACAATCGCTGGCACCCGGTCGATCCCAGCTACGTCAGCACGCCCACAGCGTTTGGTGTTTTCGCGCACCAAACCGTTCACGAAGGCGAATTGCCGCGCTCGTATTTGGAGCGCCTATACAACATCCAGCGCTGGACAGTCTTTCCGCACGGCGGGCACTTCACCCCGGCTGAGGAACCAGCGGCGGTCGCAGGGGACTTGTCCGCCTTCTTCCGCGGCCTAAGCTGAGGCCATGCTGACGGTCCGCACTTCCAAATACAACACCACAACTAAGAAGCCTTCCTCAGCAGTTTTCTTTGGCTTCATAATCAAAGGGCAATGCGGAAGTAATGCTGCCCCGACACGTTTCGGACAGCCCCCAATGCGTGACGTCAAAGCCCTGAGATAGGGGAAGGCTGTTCAGATGAGCGCTGCTTGATACCGAACCGCCAGGTTGCGTAAGAAAATCCTGTTCTGAACGGGACCTAGATTAGTAGACTCTTGCCCATTTCCCAGTACCGATTGGACTGGGCCGTGACCAAGATTCCTTGCGTTCCGAAGTCTTTATTGTTGAGGAAATGATTCCCACCCTCCTCCGAGCGCCTTGTAGAGGGCGATCAGATTCGTCGTCACCGCGGTCTGGCTCTGCGCCAAGAGGTCTTCATTCCCATAGAGTTGCCGCTCGGCATCGAGCACGGCCAGGAAGTCCCCGAGGCCGGATGTGTAGAGCTCCTGGGAGAGTTTAAGCGCCGTCTGGTTCTGCGACACGGCTGCCTGGAGCCGATCGCGGCGCTCCTGCTCCTGAGAGTAATTCACGAGTGCGTTCTCCGTCTCTTCCAGAGAGTTCAGAACCGTCGATTGATAGAGGATTTGGGTCTGTTTCCAGCGGGCGTTTTGCACAGCTATGTTCGAGCGAATACGGCCGCCCGTGAATAACGGCAGGCTGATCGCTGGTCCCACGGCAAAGAAATTTCCCAGCGACAGCGAGAGATCATGGAGTTGAGTTGCTTGCCTTTCCGCTGACCCAAATAATGTGAACTTCGGGAAATAGTCCGCTTTTGCGGCCTTGACGTTTGCGGCGGCAGCAGCGATTTCATCATCTGCCCGGCGAACATCCGGCCGTCGCTTTAACAGGTCCGATGGCAATCCGACCGGAACCTCGGGCGGAACCACTGGCACTGGGGCGGACGTTTGCAATTCGTTTTCCAAGGCTGTGGGCTCCTGACCGAGAAGCACGCTGATCCGGTGGATCGAGGCCGCAATGGCGCTCCGCAGCGACGGGACCACCGCTTTGGTGGTTTCGAGTTCTGCAACTGCGCGTGAGACATCGAGTTGGGTCACCAATCCCGCCGCCGCTCTGGCTTGCGTAAGGTGGACCGTATCTTCTTGTGTCTGGATATTTTTCTCGGCTATCTCGAGCCGAAGTTGAAAGCCCCGGAGATCCGCATAGCTCCGTGCGACCTCGGCAAGCAGCGCGACGAGAATATCGCGCCTGTCCTCTTCCGCAGACCGCACGTTGGCGCTCGCAGCCTTCACCTCATTGCGGATCCGACCGAAGACGTCGATCTCCCAAGCGGAGTCGAATCCCACCTGGAAATTGTTGAGTTCGACCGGGTAGAAGGCGGCGGTATTGGTGCTGGGATTGAAGACAGGAACCCGCTCGCGCAGACGCTGTGCGCTGGTTGTCACTCCCACAGACGGGTAGAAAGCGGACTTCGCGACTCCTCGTGCTGCGCGCGCTTCGTCGACACGGGCTGCGGCCAGACGTAAGTCCAAGTTGTTGTTTACGGCGCGGTGGATCAACCGCGTCAGCTCTCCGTCATGGAAGGAATTCCACCACTCCGCAGCGGGCCTCTCGGTGGACACGCCGCGAGACGATGTGGGCGCCCAGGTTTTTGTGGATTCGTCGGTCTGCGCCCTGACGTACGGTCCGCAGACCAGGATTAACCCGCATAGAATAAGGACCGATCCAACGGCTAGTGCCCTTCGCTCCGCCATCACTGTCTTGCTCCTGAGTTTGCCGAGTTCTTGGAACTCAACCGAGTTGCTGATCCCTCGATATAGACATCCATCTGCTGACCGACATAGACCGAAGGCTGAGCATCCCGAACGCGATAGATCACCTGCAGAACGCGAGTGTCTACGCGCTCGGTGCTGTCGCCTGTCAGCGATTTCTTGGGGATCACATAAGGCTCGAAGCGGACAAACTCCAAGGGAATTCTTATAGAACCGTTTCCCCGAGGAGACGCAACCGCCTGAGCTCCGCCCGGCACACGCCAGGCGTCGTGCTCATCCACATCAACACGGACATGCAAAGGAGTGACACTTCCGAGAATCATGAGTGGCTCGCTGAGCGGGCCGCATTGCGCATATTGGCCCAGCCGCACTTTGTTCTGCAGAATGATGCCCGCAATCGGCGCGCGCATGGTCAGACGATCAATGTTGGTCTCAGACATCTTGACCTGAGCTTCCGCCTGAGCAACTTCCGATTTTGCAACGGCAATTTCGGGAGCCCATGCGCCCGCTTTTAGTAACGCCAATTGGGCTTCCACCTCGGCCAATCGCGCCTGCCCCGCTTTGTAGGCAAGTCTCCTGCGCTGAACGTCCTCGTCACGAACCGCCCGTTTGTCGGTAACGCTTTCGATCAATCGCACTTGCACCTCGGCATCCGCCAAATTTGCTTGGGCCTCACGCACGCGCTCTTCGGCCGGTGGAATATCTTCGGCACGAGGTTCCTGTTCGAGCTTGGCCAAGCGTGCCTGGGCCCCCGCTAGTGCGGTGCGTTTGACCTGGTGATCTGCTTGCAGGTCGCGGTCATCCAGAGAGAACAGCTTCTGGCCTTGCCCTACACGGTCTCCTGCTTTTACGTACTGCTGCGTGACCATGCCTGAAACAGCACAACTTATGTCGATGTTTTCAGAGTTAGCTTCGACCAGCCCCACTCCCGCGACGACCTGCTCGAAACTTGAGGTAGGCGGAGCCGAGGGGGGAACCGTGGCTTCCCGTCTAGGACGCGTACGTGCCACCGAAATCATCCCAAGAATCGCCGCAACCGCAGCAACGATCGGAAGAACTGTTCTCTTCATGTCTGAATCTCCTTCTTACCGTTCCTTTCCGTTTTGACGATCCGCCCGTCATCCATGTGGGCGATAACGTCCGCAAAGTGAAAAACGCGCGAGTCGTGAGTGACGACGACCGCGGCACGATCCGGATGAACGGCGTTCGCGGCGACTAGTTTCATCACAGCTTCCCCGGTCGCGTGATCAAGCGCGGCAGTCGGCTCGTCGCAGACGACCAGCCGCGGCTCGTGAACCAGAGCCCGCGCGACCGCCACGCGTTGCTGCTCGCCTCCCGACAGCGTGGCGGGCAGTACGTCGCGCCGTCCATTGAGCCCCAGCTGATCGAGCAGCGCCTTCGCACGGTCGACGGCTTCCGTGCGTTTCATTCCGGCTGCAATCAGCGGGACCGCCGCGTTTTCGGCGGCCGTCAGCGCCGGCAACAAATTGAATTGCTGGAAAACGAAGCCGATGTTTTCACGGCGAAACAGGATCCGCTGGTTGGCTGGCAAACGGCCAGCATTGCTTCCGAACAATTCCACCTCGCCGTCGCTTGGATCCAGCAACCCGGTGATCACGGATAAGAGCGTGGTCTTGCCACAACCGCTCGGCCCAACAATGAAGGTAAGTTCTCCCAGCCGGGCCTCGAAGTCGACACCGCGCAATGCCTGGACGCGCGTACCATTGCCGAAGTGCTTCTGTACCCCCCGGCACGAAATCGCAATGGATTGGTTTTCTTGCACGGTTCACCCTCGAAACACTGTCGCCGCCTCTAACACGATCACGCGCCGGATACTCAGAAGGCTGGCGATGATGACAACGAACAAGATGCAGCCGCCTGTCAGCGTCACGCTCTGCCACATCAAAATGATTCCTCGGGTGGCTATTTTGCGGAGCGTCGCTTCAAAGAAAGCGGCGGCCATGCCCGTGCCCAGCCCGAAGCCCATCAGTCCAACCGCGATCGCCTGCAGCAGCACCATGCCGGTCAGCCGCCAGTTCGTGACGCCGATTGCCTTTAGAGCGCCAAATTGCTTCAGGTTTTCGAGCGTAAACAAATAAAAAGTCTGACCGGCGACCACGGTCCCAACGATTAGCGCGATTGTGATGGTTATCCCGAAATTCACTGGTATGCCCGTGTTCTTCAAGTAGTAGACAATGCAGTCCCACAGGAACTGATCGGTCGTGCGCGCACGTAAGCCAGTTTGTGCCTCGATTCGCCAGCACACCTCTTCCGCGTTGACGCCCCGCTGCGATCGCACCAGCACATAGGAAAGCTCGGTGCGCTCGTGCCCGACGAAATTCACCGCCTCACTGTACCGGGTGTGAATGACTGGATTGCTCAGGAAGGGGGCGGATGCGTCCGAGATCCCGATAATCTTCACTTTGTGGTCGTTCATCTCGAGCTCGCGGTCAAGTTCGAGCGGTTCGCCCGGAAAAAGCAGGATGTACCCGGCGTTATCGATAACGATCGAGTCCGGCTCACGTAAGCGCTCCCAGGAGCCCAGCAACATCTTCCGCGGAGCGCCGGTCAGCGTCGCGTCGTCGAGGCCGAGCAGAATACATGAGGCGAACTTACCGGCCCGTGTCCGGGCGACGGGATAGCCTTTGAACAGTTTCACTGCCCATTCCACGCCGTTCACGCCCCGTACCCGCGTCAGGTCGGTGTCCTTCAGCGCCTTGGTTTGTTCGAAATATTCGGTCTTCGCATCCATCACCCAAACGTCCGCATCGGTCACGTCGAGAATCTGACTGCCGGTGCGCTTGAGAATGCTCGCGAAAATTGACGTCTGGTTCTCCAGCAGAAAAGTGCAAAAGGCGATAGCGAAAATCAACCCGAGATACTTGGCGCGATCCCCGGTCAACATTCTCAGAGCTACGAAGTTCACGCTGGATCCTCCGTCGTTACCATTTATAGATGATGAGCATCATATAAATATGCAAAAACAATTAAGGCCTTTGAGCCTTCCGCTGCGGAGCCTACTCAAAGGCTGTCGTATAGAACGCCCGGGCCTGTTGGAGAAAGTGATCGCTGACTTCGCGATCCGTCATGGCCTTTGCAATCATCATAGTCCCCGCCATCCCCGCCACGAGAAGGCGTGCGCGATCAAAGCGCGCTTTCTCATTGTCACCCGGAAGAAGTGCCGCAATTCGCTTTAGCCGATGGTTCAAGGCGCTCATGTAGGCATTTCGCACCGGTTCCGCTTGACGCGCCATTTCACCGGCCAGGCCGGCGAGTGCACATCCTTCGCGGCTGTCACGATGCTCTGGGCTCAGATAGTGGGTGACAATGGCCCGAACTGCCTTGCCCTTCGGAGCGGCTTCCGCTGCTGCGAGCATCCGCCGCGAAAGAGCGTCCTCGAACATCGGGCCTGTGGCCTCCGCGATCAACTCGTTCTTGCTATCGAAGTGTGCATAGAAACCGCCATGAGTCAGACCCAAGCGTCCCATCAAAGGAGCGATTCCCGTGCCCTGCACCCCGTTACGGCGGAACTCCTCAGCAGCCTTCTTCAAGAGGCGGTTATGGGTCTCTTCTTTGTGTCGGCGTGAGTAGCGCATGGCTTTATATGATAGTCATCATACACAATTGGATGCATTTTGTTTTTAAGCTAGTCATCCGCTAGCCTAACGCGCCCGCCCCCCGGTGAGATTTGTCCCAATGACCCGGCCTATCGTCGGTAGGTTCTATCTGCTGACCCACCGGGGGAAATCGGAGTAGCCACACAGGCTGATCGCGTTGCATAAAATCAATGTCCTGCGGACTTCAGATGCAATTTCCATGACCCCGTTCATTGATGCCTTTAAAAACATCCAAAGAAAACGACGGTTGACGGTCTTACTTCACCACGTTCCCTAATATCCTCGGTTTTAGAGTGCGCGGCGAATTCCTCTTTGGGAAACTTGACTAGCTGCCCTCGCGCTCGATTGGTAGGGTTCACCTTCTTCGGGACAGGACCACGACTATAGAATTCAATCACTTTTGCCATAACGTCACTCCACCTGCTTGCTTCCGCGACTGCGTTTGAAGATTGCTTCGTCACGCATAGGGGATGGTCCCCTTTCAATTTATGTTTTACGTTTGCACTCTCTCCCAGAGCTTTGCCTGGCCCAAGTGATAGGCGATATGCGCCGTTCTGCCGAGTACAACGGTGAACCGATTGCGATGCGGCTCCCGCAAGAAATCCTCTTCAGACACAGCGCTATGCTTCTGCAGCCAGTCGGCAACCGACAGCTTGGTAAAGCTTGTCCACAGAATCTCACTGGTCTCTTGCCAAATAAGTTTCAAATCCTCGCCTAGCAAGATGGCTGGAACAGTCCGATCTGGGTTCGACACGAACATCAAGTCGAGCTCCGGATGAATCCTGGCTCCGAAGCCGAGAAGCGGAATGAGAGCGTCATTAAAC
>Ga0207111_10034_pt4 | contig 35413 bp, 45 predicted proteins | sample Alteio_BWMinHeat_71_FD_153577 | JGI IMG/M metagenome (GOLD analysis project Ga0207111, IMG submission 153577) | Enriched cells from forest soil in Barre Woods Harvard Forest LTER site, Petersham, Massachusetts, United States -... | ecosystem: Environmental > Terrestrial > Soil > Temperate forest >... | reverse complement strand
TCTGGAGATTGCGTCGAATGGCCAGTACATCCAATATGGCCAGGGCACGCTGAAGCAGCGGAGCAACGGGAATAACGGCGCCTACCCGAACGATGGCAACAACAGCAACAACGGGAATAACGGCGGCTACGGCAACAACAGCAACAACGGGAATAACGGGGGCTACGGGACCTACGGCCGTGCTTCGCGTCAGAACCAAAGCCAGCAAGTGCTTCCCAGCGGGACGGTGTTTGTGGTCCGAACCAATGAAGAAATCGACTCGAAGGCAGCCTCAGCAAATCAAACCTTTGCGGCACAGGTGGACCAGGATGTGCTGGATGGTTCCAACAATATAGTCGTGCCCAGGGGTTCTGATGCCGTACTCGTCATTCGGAGCGCATCTGCGGGCAGCGTAATCACCAGCCCCGACATTACGCTGGACATCCAGTCGATCACGGTCGCAGGACAGCGTTACCTGGTCAGCACCGCAGACCTGCAAGAAAAGAGCAATACCGGCATTGGCGCAAATAAGCGCACGGCAGAAATGGTTGGCGGTGGAGCTGTATTGGGCGCACTCATCGGCGCGGTAGTCGGACACGGCAAGGGTGCGGCCATAGGAGCCGCCGCAGGAGCCGCCGGAGGTGCAGGAGTTGAGATACTGGTGAAAGGCAAGGAAGTGCGTGTTCCTGCAGAAACGGTCTTGAAGTTCATGTTGAATCAACCGGTGAGTCTGTGGGCCACAAATTAGGGGGAAAGCCCAAGGAGCAAATCCAGCAAAAGCGGTTCATGAAAAAACTCACCCGGTTTCGCGCCTCCGGTCACCAAGGTTGTGCACAATTGCACAGACTCCCGCCTTGGTCGCCGCTAACATGGCCCCGGACTGGGAGATGGACGGGCTATGTATAGCCGGGTTTACCGATCCCTATGAAACCACAGTTAACGGGCCGAGTTTCTGGTCCACTCTTCACGCTGCTCAATTTGAATCTTCGGAGGTACTAAGGATGAAAATCAAGATCACGATGGCATTTCTTGCGTTGTTCATGTTTGCGGGCGCTGCTGAACTGGCTACGGCGCAGAACAAAACAAAAACTACCCATAAGAAAACGCGGACACTCTCCGGCTGTCTTCAGGCTGGCGACGATGCCAATGAATACAAGCTTACTACGGCGAAAGGCGGCACTTGGGAGGCCCAGAGCGACTCCGTTAAGCTCGGCGATCATGTCGGGCATACAGTAACGATTACCGGTGTGGTCTCCCATGCCGAAATGCACGGCATGAAAGAAGACGTGAAGACCGAGGCAAGAGAGCACGGCATGGGTAAGCACTCCACCGAGCATGGTCACATGACTGTAACGAATTTGACGATGGTCAGCGGCACTTGCAACAAGTAACGCTCAACACACATTTCTTGACTACGCGCCCTGCACCAGCCGTGTGGGGCGTTTTAACTTTGCCGGTCCTCGCCAAACTATGTGGGATGTCAGCTTCACAGGGGTGTCGTCCCAGGCCCTAAACTAACCCCTTTTTCGTACCACCAGGCGCGAGCTGCAAACGTGCACTCAATATGGCTGGTTACACCTTACCGCGGATCAGTTTTGAAGTGCAGTGGATGGGTCGGTCAACACAATGAGTTGTCCAAGCGGATGGTCTTCTTGGGTGAGAGGGGAGTCAGGAGTGAAGTTGGCTATTGTTATTATCTCGCCGCTGAGAATCCCTTGGATCGTGAGACGTTGGCTTTCAACGGCGATGACTCTGTAGGTTTCGTCAAAAAGTGCCATCGTAGTCTCCTTTGGAAATCACCCTTACCGGCGCAAAATCCAGAAAGCAGAAGCTCAATCGTGGAGAACAACGTTGAGCAGTGCGCTGTTAACTTTTAAAATACCGTTGTATTCAATGAATCCCAATTTTCGAAAGCGGTTCATAAAAAAACTGACCCGTGAGCGGGTTGTTCCCACCATCTCGGCCAGCGTTTCCTGGCTTATTTTGGGAATCACCGTTTCCGGCACACCCTCTTTGCCGAATCGGGCCAGCAGCAGCAGGGTTCGGGCCAGCCGCTTTTCGCTGGAGTTGAAAAGCTGATCAATCAGGTCCTCTTGAATGCGCACATTGCGGGCAAGCAAAAAGGCGACAAAAACTTCCGAGAATGCCTTCTCCTCGTGAAGCGCCCGTACCATCTCTTCTCTTTCAATCTTGAGCAATGTACATGGCGTAAGCGCAACTGCGGTTGCCATGCGCTGCGGTTGGATTGCCGCTATGCACTCTTCTCCTACAAAGTCTCCGGCGCCCAGCATGGCGATCGTCGCTTCTTTGCCGCGCTTGGAGAAGACTGTGAGCTTGACCTTACCCTTCTGAATATAGAAGACGGCATTTGCGGCATCTCCCTGTGAAAAAATGCTCTGCTTCTTTTCCGTATTAACAATCTTCCGGCCCAGGCCGGTTTTTGCCAAAAAGGCCTCCGGGGTAAGAACTGCCTCGGCACGAAGCGATGCGCCGTTGCTTTTCAGCAGTTTTGCGAGGCTACTTGATGGTGAAAGACTGGGCTGCCCGCTCTTTCGGCGCATGCCGCCTTTCGCCGTAAGCATCCCCGGTTCGAAACTTGTCTTGGTACGGGAGAGTATGCCGTTTGTTTTCATCTCCTACCAACCATACCTGATCGTGAAAGACAGCGCTGTTCACTTTTGACCACAACGCCATGGAGCGAACCCTGCTCAGTCATTGGCGTAAGTTGGGGTTCTCGATCCCTTTTTTGCTCTAGCTCGCCGTCCGCTGATGCCCGAGGTGTTGGTTACGCTGGGCGCAGTCACAGGCCATATAAGTGCAGAATTCATCAACATTTTTTCGCCAGAATTGACAAACCGTATGCTAAGTTTCTCACCGCACGCTGCGAACACCTGCCCTATCCCAAAGACCGAGTGTTCAACCCAATCATTCAGTTTGATCTTCATGAGCCTTCCCTCCTTGAGCCGCGCCAATCAAACATCATCTCACTTGCATGTAGCCGAAAACTGTCCACAATCGCACAGTATTGCTACTGCTTCCTTGAGGCCCCCCCTGCTGAACAGCTCACGTCTTCGACTGGCATACTCCTGACATGCAAAGATTCTCGACTTACAACAGTGTGCAATATTGAACAGATAAGTTGTGCGCCATGGCGACAATAGAGCAGCCCTATGGACAGCCACGAGCATCGCACACGTGAAAGTACCGAAACGGGAAACGTCCCGAAATGGGAGTCAGCCCGCCCAGGCCCGAGCATCATACGGGATACGAGGGACCGCGAGCAGGTGCAAGAAGCCTTGCACCGGTCAGAGGTCCGCTACCGCCGGCTCTTTGAAACCGCGAAGGATGGCATTCTGATCCTGGATGGAAACACCGGCCTCATCACGGATGTAAATCCATTCTTGACAAACATGCTGGGCTATTCTCATGAGGAGTTTCTAGGGAAAAAACTCTGGGAGATCGGCCCCTTTAAAGACCTCGAAGCAAGCCGAACTGCTTTTGAGGAATTGCAGCAAAGGGAATATATCCGGTATGAGGACCTTCCTCTGCAAACCAAGGCGGGCCAGCTTATGCAGGTGGAGTTTGTCAGCAACGTCTACGATGTGGATGGGCAACGAGTGATCCAATGTAACATCCGCGACATTTCCGATCGCAAGCGGGCTGACGTTGCATTTCGCGAGAGCGAAGAGAGATATCGTGTTCTTTTTGAACAAGACACCGCCGGCGACTATATCGCGGATCCTGACGGCAGGCTTCTCGCATGCAACGCAGCTTTTGCGCGTATGTTTGGGTTCTCCACCATTTGGGAAGCCAAGCAGACAGGCATGGCTTCACTCTATCGCAATATTGAAGAATATGAAGCATTCCTTAAGCGGTTAAAAACACACAAGCGGTTGAACAACGACGAAGTAGAACTTCTCCGCAAGGACGGAAAGCGTCTGCAGACCGTGGCGCGGGTCATCGGCGTATTTGATCCCCAGGGAGAGCTGTCCGAGATTCATGGGTATCTTGTTGATGAGTCGGAACGGAGGAGGAGCGAGGAGCAGATCCGCCAGGCCCAAAAAATGCATGCCATGGGGCGGCTGGCAGGAGGTATTGCCCATGACTTCAACGGCTTGCTGCAGGTCATTATTGGCTTCACCCAACTCTCGTTGAATGAGGTGAAACCGGAGACGCCCATCTACAACAGGCTTTTGGAGGTTGAGAAGGCAGCGAGAAGCGGAGCAGGCCTGACCCACCAACTGCTGGCCTTTACCCGGCAGCAAGTCTTGCAGCCGACTGTCCTGGATTTAAACGCCATCATAAAAGATGCCGGCAAGATGCTGGGTCGCCTGATCGGTGAAGACATTGCGGTGGTGATGAATCTTGGATCGGATCTGGGATGGGTGAGGGCGGACCCAACCCAATTGATACAAGTGATCCTGAATCTCGCCTCGAATGCTCGCGATGCCATGCCCCTGGGAGGAAAGCTCACCATCGAAACGGCAAATGTGAACATTGACGATGACAGACCGGAAGGTGAACAAACCAGGAAGCCCGGCCGCTACGTGGCACTGAGAGTGACCGACACCGGAACCGGGATGGACCAGGAGACACAGTCACACATCTTCGAGCCTTTTTTTACGACCAAAGGAGTTGGCCGTGGGACTGGGCTGGGATTGGCAATGGTCTATGGCATTACCAGTCAGAGTAACGGCTACATCTCGGTCCACAGCGAGCTGGGACGAGGGGCGTCATTCGAGATTTTGTTGCCATCGATGGGAAAAGCCGGCGACGGGCAAGCATTGGAAGTACAGCCCGGGCGCATTCCCAGGGGATCAGAAACCATTTTGCTGGTCGAGGATGCAACCAAGATACGAGAACTGGTTTGCGAATTCCTGCAGATTAGTGGTTATAAAGTTCTGATCGCGGGCAGCTCAGCGGAGGCCATTCAGGTCGCCGGCGAGTACGAGGGCGCGATTCACCTGGTTCTGAGCGATGTTGTGATGCCCGGAGTCAGAGGGCCTGTTATCGTGGAACATCTCTTGACGAAGAGACCAGGAATGCAGGTGCTCTTCATGTCGGGTTACACCGACGACAGAGTAACGCAAGACAAGGTGAACGAAGAAGGCTTTAACTTTATCCACAAGCCCTTCACCCAGGAGGCCCTGGCTGGCAAAGTAAGAGAAATATTGGATGCGGCAGGTGTTGCTTCGCAAGATTCGATAGCCGATTAAAGTGCTGGTTCGAGCGGTGGTCCACGAACTAACCAGCGTGTTCAATGTTGACCAGACGCGTCTTGCCTGATCGCCGTATGCTTGTCGGATTGATTACCACTGGGAGGCAACATGTCTGATGATAACAACAGCAGCAAAAATATTGGCTGGTTCTTGGCCGGCTTAAGTCTCGGGGCCGTCGCGGCAATCCTTTATGCGCCCAAGTCCGGACGCGAAACCCGCAAAGCTATCGTGACCGGAATGGATGACGGCCGTGAATACCTGGCTTCCCTTGGCCGGAATGCCCGGCAGCAAGTCAGCGACTGGGTAGATTCTGGAAAAGAGATGGTCTCCGGCAAAAAGCGGCAGATCAATGCAGCCATTGATGCCGTCCGTGAAGCCAGACACGACGCTACGGCAGAGAAGCGCTCCTGAAAGCTTCTTTCCGGTTCTCTCCGACCGGTTTTGCCGCTCATTGGGTTTCGCCCTGGCAAGACCGGCCATTTTTGTAGCCTCGTGGCCATCTCGGTCCTGATCTAGGGTTGAACCGGCTGGCCGCAAGTGAAAGACCGCCCTTTGTCTCGGAGGGGTACTCGTGCGAATTACAAATAGGCTGGTGTGTTGGTTATTGGACCGATACTTCGAACGCGCAGCCGCCTTCCTGCAGCGTCATCCGCGACTGCTGCACTGAAACCTTCTCAGCAACTACAAGAAAAAAACGGCTCGGTGAAAAGTGTTGCCTCGTCAATGCCTCCCTTATTTCATTGAGGATTGGACAAGAGCGTAGACGCTCCCATGGACAAGCCAAACTCGTACGTGGAAAATTCCCGAAACGGGTAGAAGTCCCTAAATAGGAAAAAGCTCCGGCGAATGTTCAATATTGAACTGACGTGTTTTGCTGATGGCGATATGGTTGTTCGGAAGTTTAGATTTTTCTCTTTGGGTGCTCTTATGGCCACTTCCACTTCGCAATTTCGCCTTCTGGTCGTTGACGACGAGCGGTGCATCAGAGAAATGATGGCCGATCTTCTTCTATCCAATGGTTACGAAGTTCTGACCGCGCAAGACGGCTTCGACGCCCTGAATCAATTGCGGGAGCCGGTGCCCGATCTGATCATATCGGACCTGACAATGCCCCGGATGTCGGGAGTCGAATTCCTCGCAATCGTTCGTCAACGGTTCCCGCAAATTCCGACCATCGCACTCAGCGGTGAGTTCCTTTCGGACGAATCGCACATCGCGGAAATTGCCGATGCATTCTTTCAGAAAGGGCACTACACCAATAGCCAGTTGACGGAGACGATCGCGAAATTCATATCAGCGTCCCCTGCCAGACCACGGCCGAGCGCAACCGGCCTCGAGACGAATTGGATACCCAGGGATGAAGAAGGCTACCTGTTGATGAAGTGCAGGAATTGTTTGCGATCTTTCCCGTTGGAGGCAAGCAAAATGAACGGCGGGCTGCATAGGGTGAGCTGTCCATGGTGCCAGGCCAACCTGCAATTTAAAATTGATCATCGCAAGAGCGTTTTCCCACAGCGATGCGATTCCAGCCATGTGAGCTGAACCCTTCCTTCCAGACACAAGACAAAACGGTTTCGATGAAGGTTTTACCTCGCTGATCCCGTTGACGGACACGCAAAAGACTTCAGACTTACACCAGTGTTCAATGTTGAACATACATGTTTGGCCTGATGGCGGTATGGTTGTCTGAAATCTGGACTCTGGCTTCTTTAGGGTGCTCTTATGGCCACTTCGCAATCTCGTCTTCTGGTCGTTGATGACAATCGGCTCATCAGGGAAATGATGTTTGATCTTCTTCGATCAGAAGGATACGAAGTTTCGACGGCGCAGGATGGCTTCGACGCCCTGAGTCAATTGAAGGGCCGGCTGCCCGATCTGATCATATCGGACCTGGGAATGCCGCGGATGTCAGGATTCGAATTCCTCGCAATTATTCGCCAACGGTTTCCACAAATTCCGACCATCGTAATCAGTGGCGAGCCCCTCTCCAATGAATCGCCCATCGCACTTATTGCGGATGCGTTCTTTTCCAAAGCCAGCTATACCCTTAACCAGCTCACCGCCATCATCACAAAACTCGTAGCCGCATCTCCCATCAGACCACGACCAGGCGTAATAGGCATTGCTCCCAATTCGATACCCAGAGACGCCACCGGAGACATGCTGATAAAGTGCAGGAATTGTTTGCGCTCTTTCGCGCTGATGGCTAAGAAGTTGAATAGCGGGCTGCACAAAGTGACATGTCCGTCATGTGAGGCAAGCGTTCAATTTCAAGTGGATTATCTGCAGAGGGCTTTCCCGCAAATTCAATCCAGTAACGGCAACGGGGCTCGCTCCGGAGTGAGAGCATAGATACTTCCTGGAGCGTGTTTCAAAAATAGTGTTGTGTCAGGGCACGGATTTAGAGGTTGCGGAAAAACAAGCTTCTTGTCATTCCGACGCGTAGCGGAGGAATCCCTTTTGTGCCGAAACTCTCTGTTTCCACGCTTGTCAGAGGGCACAGGCTCTATCAGTGCCGCGATGATGTTTGAACTATCGTGTCAGGGCACGACTTAAATCCGTGCCGTAACACTCCCTATGAATACCGGGCTTCAGCCCCTGAGGCTGTTCCTCCGTGAGTTCGCGCGCATTTTTTGAACCACGCTTTAGACATATTGCCCCGGTCACCCAGCGCAGCCTGAATTTCTAGCGCACCCATCTGTCGGACTGAATAAAACAAACTTGTCCACTTTTGCACAGCTTCACCACGCAAGGCTTGTCAGACTAGCAAAGCTCGGAGCAATATTATGACTCGCTTTAACATGCCCCTCGGTCGCACCCAGGCCTTTTTCTTGAAAGCCGGTCTGAAGCCCGAGATTGTCGAGGTGCGGCAGAAGCAGATCATTTTTGCGCAAGGCGACGTGGGTGACGCCGTGTTCTATATCCACAAAGGATGCGTGAAGTTCACCGTAACTTCCAAACAACGGAAAAGCGCCACCATTGCCTTGCTGGGACCGGGTGACTTTCTAGGCGAGGGCTGCATAGCGGCAGGCGAATCCCGGCGCCTGGGCTCTGCCACTGCGGTTACGGCCTGTACGCTGCTCCGGATGACCAGAAAAGAGATGCAACAGGCAATCCACCAGAAGAACGGTTTTTCTGCAACGTTCATTACCTACTTGCTGGCCTACATCGCTCAAATCCACGATGACCTGACCGAGCAAGTTCTCAGTTCCAGTGAAAAACGGCTGGCCCGAACACTCCTGCTGCTTGCTGATTTTGGAGAGAATGGTAACTCCGACGGCACAGTTCCGAAAATAAGCCAGCAGGTCCTGGCGGAAATGATTGGCACAACCCGGTCACGAGTCAGTTTTTTCATGAACCGCTTTCGAAAACTGGGCATCATTGATTACAACGGTACATTACGAGTTCACAGGCTCCGTCTCTTGAGAATGCACCGCTCTCTTGCGACCTAAGGATCTAATGTGCATCTTCATCCATCACGGCCCAAAGGACGCGGTTCCGGTGCATTGATTTTGCGCTGGACTGCGCGAATAGTACTCGCCATCAGTGTCATATTGCTGGCGTGGGTCGGCTGGGTAATAATTCAGGGCAGGTTCTATCAGGCGAGCGTTACCGAGTACCTGAAAGAGCAAAGGAAGCTGCCGCAACGCCCTGCGGGCCCGATCGAAGCGGAGCTTGTCGAAGGTCAAACCCTGGGCCGCATGGATATTCCCAGGTTGGGACTATCAGTAGCGATTTTCCAGGGGACAAAATCAAAGACATTGCGCATTGGAGCGGGACATATTGAGGGCACCGCAATTCCTGGTGAAGCGGGTAACAGCGGAATTGCCGCGCACCGCGACACATTCTTTCGGCCGTTAGAAAACATCCGCACCAACGATGAAATCCAGATTGAGACCGCAAGGGGCTTCTCTCATTATCAAGTGGACTCGATCAAAATCGTTGCCCCCGATGATATTGAGGTCCTTGCGCCGACCACAGAATCGGGAGTTACATTGGTGACCTGCTACCCGTTCTATTTTGTCGGTGCGGCGCCAAATAGGTTTATCGTTCACGCGCACAAAACACCAGCGCTGTGAAGGCATGTATCAGGACTGGCTTTTGAAACAAGCTGGAGTGATATCACTTCGCTCATTTTCCAGGAATTGCGGATATCATTCTCCTAAGCATTCGAGAATGCTTGGCTTGGTTCCGGTCTTTGAAAACTTATTGCCTGCCGGGATAAACATCCGCGCGCGCTCGCCGGAGCCCTTGGATCTCTGCCCGCAAGTTTACTGATCAGTATCTATCCAGCAACTGCGGACTATCTATCCTCATTACTTCTCCCCCTCTCGTATGTACTTGAATTGGCATGGCTTATCAATGCTTGGACTACTCGAAGTAATGGGGGAGGGGGGGTACTACTTGGGTACGGACCGGGAACATCCCTGACAGAATAGACCGGGGACATTTCTGACACTGGAAAAGGGAGCCTTTGTAGAGTAGGGCATGCTCTGGAAAGCGAGCAGTATCACCCGTCACACGTTACTGGAAAAGTAACAGCTCCAGGAAAAAGTAACCGCAAAATCCTTCGCTCTAATGCGCGGCTGCTTGCGTTGCCGGCAATAATTGTTGCCCCAAAGGCGCGTAGTAACCGGCTCGGGTGCGGACCAACATGCGTCCATGACCGGGAGCATCGGCCTTCACCTGTATGTTTCGGTAGGTTCCGTCCCGCTTTCTATTGCTGGGAACATAGACGATGGTGTACTGGTTACGGATATCGCGGGCGATCCGTTCACAGATGGGGAGAAGCTCCTCTAAGGATTGCGGCAGGAAGGCCTCGCCGCCCGTGTCTTTTGCAAGCCGCCTGAGCACACCGGGGTTTTTGTCGCCATCGCTGTCGTCGAAGATGCCGATGGTGTAGATAATTGCATCCGGCTGTCCGGCCATAGCCCTGACCTGGATCAAATTGTGTTTGCTGGCGTTGTCGCCTCCGTCACTGATTACGATCAGCACTTTCTTGTCTCGGTTACCCTGCTTCAGATGCTCGAGCGCAACCGCAATCGCATCGTACAGCGCCGTCTCCCCATCCGCGACACTTCTGTCCAAGGCAAACTCCAACTGAGCCACCTGATCCGTGAACGGAAGTTGGCTGGGAAGGCCAAAGGAAACCTTCTCGTTGAAATTGACGACGAACATCTGGTCCTGCGGGTTACTGGAACGGGCAAACGCCAAGGCTGCTGCAATCACGTCAGAGCGCCTGGGTTTCATGCTTCCGCTGTTGTCAATAACCAGGCCAACTGTGACCGGGATATCCCCGTGGCTGAAAAATTTGACTTGCTGCAGCACTCCGTCCTCGTAAACGCGAAAATCGTCCTTGTCGAGTCCGGAAACAAGAACGCCTTTACTGTCCTGCGCAGTCGCGTGCAAGACTACCTGGTCGACATTTACGCGAAGCGTGTAGTCGTCACCCTGGCTTTTCTGTAGAGGAGTGGATTGCTGAGGCGATGCAAGGCTTGGTAAAACGCTTAGGACTAAAAGCGCCATCAGACGCCGGATGTGTTCGCCTTGAAAGCATGGTCCGAGTGAAAGCAGATCTTTCATCGTCAGTCCTTTCGCGCGACCTGAAGTTGTAGGCGAGGCAGGCGCTGCACTGGGCAGTCAGCGCTCAACAATGAGGTGGTACTCACGTACCACCTCATTTGGCGTCCGACATTTGGTTAACTCATCGAGGTGGATTCGACCCGGTCCCACCCGTTCATTTGATTTTAAACAATTCGCTTCGAAAGCCCCCAAAGAGCAAGGCCCAGACCAAGTGAGAATAACCCCATCAGTCCGATCAGCGGCAATGAACTTGCCGTTTGTGGCAAAGCCACAGGCGGTGGTTCAACAACTTCCGCTAATTGAACGACTTCTCCTGTTGGTTTGACGGCCTCGACCGGCGCCGTTTTCAAAGCCTCGACCGGCGCGGTCGCCAGTTCGATAGGGGTGGCGAGAACTGGTAGATTTGTTTCCTTGGCCAGCTCGATTGCCCTGGGCTTTGCGTATACAAATTCCTCGCCCCATTGACGGCCAGGGTAAAACCATGCCCTGATAGCTTCTGGTTGTCCAGCCGCTCGTTCCTGAAACGTCATTACCGTCTTGTCGGTTGCCTGCAAACGATAGTTTGGAATTGCGAGAATGGTGGTAAATACATGGGTTTCGTCCTGGCTGAAGATCTGGACGATGTGCCGGTTGGAGAGTGAATCCAGGATCTTAAAGACGTACGTACCCGCTGGCAAAACCTGAGCACCCACCCCTGGAACCTCGACAGGCTCATTGAAGGTGACGACGGTCTTGCGGTTCCACTCGTCAGCTTTGGCGCTTGGCACTGCGAACGCACAGAACGCAAGCACACCTAGAACAAATGCAAATACTTTGAACTGTTTCATCTTTATCCTCATTTTCTTTTGGCTTCGTTACAAGTTTGATTTTGTAACATTGATTTCTTCTCTTTATAAGCTCGTAGAGAACCATATCAAGTTGGTATTGGATCAGTCTGGTCAACAATGCTCACGCTCCTTGAAAAAAGGGCATAACGAGTCTTCAAGGTCAATTCTGACCAGTATTCCAACTTTCGATGAATTAACACTTATCTATTGAACTGGCTTTGCACCCGCACGAACCCGGTGACCTTCCTGCCAGTGGAATTGTTATAAGCCTCAAAAGACCGTAATCGGTTGAGCAGCATAAGACCGGAATCGGAGCGGTGCACAAGCCTCAAAATCGTTTTCCCGTTTAGGAGCCAATGACCATGAATAAATGCAGTCGATTTCTCATCGTGGGATTTTTGACGATTCCCATTGCCGCCTGGTGCTTACCGAATGGTTCGAGCCCAGCTCAGCAAAGCACACAGAGTCAGATCGCGGCCATGGAAACCATGCCCACGATCCATGTCACTGTTGTCGGACGCACCACTAAAGCAGTCAACTATCACTTTCGCAGCGGCGGGACAAAGGTGGACCTGCAGGGTACCAATCTGATGCCCAACGCAAACGGTATCGCCAAAGTCGAGAGCCATCTTGGCAGCATCACCCTCGATGTCAAAGTCCGCGGGCTTGATTCCCCACAGACGTTCGGTACCGAGTACCTTACTTATGTCCTCTGGGCGATCACTCCCGAGGGCCGTGCCAGCAATCTGGGTGAGGTAGTCCCGGGTGACGATCGCAACATGAAACTAACCACCGATCTCCAGGCCTTTGGCCTTGTCATTACCGCGGAGCCCTACTTCGGTGTTACCCAGCCGAGCGACTTGGTGGTCATGGAGAACATAGTTCGTCCCGACACCGTTGGTGCTAGCGAGTATATTGATGCCAAGTACGAACTGGTCGGTCGCGGACAGTACATTCCCAAGCGCGAAGCCTACGCACCCTTGGTGCTTGATCCCAAGGTTCCTCTTTATCTGCATGAAGCTCGCAACGCAGTTCGCATAGCCCAATTGGCAGGAGCCGAGACATATGCTTCCGACAGTTTCAGCAAGGCGGCTAGTTTGCTACAGCAAGCTGAGGGTTATCAGGCTCGCAGGAAGCCAGAACAGAAACCGATCGCGACTGTTGCCCGTGAAGCCGTGCAAGCGGCAGAAGACGCGCGCTTGATTACCGTACGCCGCCGCGAGCAGGAAGATGTCGCTAACGAGCGCCAAGCTGGAGCTGACCGCGAAGCTAAAGCCAACAATGAAACCGCGGAGGCCAACTCGAAAGCCGACATTCAATCAGAAGCAGCACGTAACGCTCGCGCAGATGCAGACCAGGCTCGAGCCGGCCAGGCCAAAGCCGAAGCGGATAGCGCACAAGCAAAGGTGGATGCGGCAAACGCTGCTGCACTCGCCCAACAACAAGCCGCAAAGTCAGAGGCGGAAAAGGCACAACTGCGAGCGCAATTGTTGCAGCAGCTCAATGCCGTCCTCGAAACACGCGATACCGCGCGCGGTCTCGTAGTCAATATGTCCGATGTGCTGTTCGAAACGGCAAAATCTGGTTTGCGGCCTCTTGCCCGTGAACGGCTGGCAAAGATTGCCGGAATCGTAGTAGCCAATCCCGACCTTCACTTGATTGCCGAGGGTCATACCGACAGTGTCGGCACTGATGCTTATAATCAGGAGCTCTCGGAAGACCGTGCCCAAGCCGTGAGGAATTACCTGGTGCAGCAAGGTGTCGCCGCTTCGTCGGCCACATCTCGTGGTTTTGGCAAGACGCAACCGGTAGCCTCAAACCAAACTGCAGAAGGTCGACAATTGAATCGCCGCGTGGAACTCGTGGTCTCAGGTGCGGCCATCGGAGGAAGCGCTACAAGTGCTTCACTACGCTAGACTCAGGCCATCTATGGGCAAGGTTTGGCAGGCCTTGCCCAGTTGGTTGTTGCCGCAGTAGTCTTGATCGTCAGGAGCATAAAACATGAAAGCTTTGTTATGGATTGGATTGGTGGTACTGATTCTGGGCGTTGCTTCGCTGGTGGTTCCAATTCCTCACCATGAGCGGCAAGGCCTCAACGCTGGCGGCATGTCCATCGGCATCGAGACCCAGCATTCGGAAACTGTGTCGCCCATTGTGAGTGCAGTGCTGATCCTGGGCGGAGTCGGATTAATTGTCGCAGGAAAAGTTAGAAAGTAATTGCAGCTCTTTTTTGCGAAAGGTAATTGCCTAAATGACCAACGGGCTTCGAGCCGGTTCGAAAATCCGTCACCTGCCGAATTCGCGCTGGCGTTCCAGAGACTTTGTGCGAGGTTCACGGACGAATCTTTTCGGCTAGCCCCTGTCCTTAGGCCTTTGAGTCCCAGAAACTCTCCGCCGATAATTCGGATCGGGCACCCGAATCAGCGGACACTCCAAACACTTCTTCTCCACTCGCGACACTCCCGGTTTTTCTCTTGTACAGGTAGCCGATCACAGTATCGAGAGAAAGTGTTCCCGGGCCAAAGATAAGAATGAGAAGAGAGGCGAACAAGAATGTGTACGGGTCGGCGCCATAGAACTTGCCGGGCTCGGAAAAAACTGAAAAGAGCGCCTCTCTGTCTGCAGTGATGTACGCGACCAGCATATTGAAGGTAAGCGGCAGGGCGATAAGCCTCGATCCGAGGCCGAGGAACAGCAGCGCTCCACCCACGCACTCCAGCGAGCCGACCAAGTAGGCGTTGAACGCCGGGAATGGTATTCCCAAACTGGTAAAGAAGTCCACGATTTTAGGGATATTGGTCAGCTTGCCAAGTCCGGTCTGGAAGAACTGCCAGCCCCAGTAGAGGCGCACAGCGAGCAGCAACGGGGATTGCAAATGAGAGGTCGCTCTCTCAAAGAACGAATATAGGACCGCAGAAGTTTTGATAATTTTATTCATGATTCTCTCCTTGATGAGGAAATTAATTACTGATTTGCAGGCCTGGGTTCGCAAAACCAGCCTAACGTTGACCAATTTTTGAACCAGTCCTGTAGAATGCTGAGAAGTTCGCTCTCAGAAACGCTGCTTCCCGCAAATGCGCAGCCTACCGCACTGGAAAGGTCCTTGCCTTCTCGAAGAGCATTGAGAAATTTGAATGCTTCCGGTTCCAATCGTTTGAAATAAACCGAATCGTCAATACGATGCACCGCCAAAAAGACTGACTGCGGCTTTTGGCGCGCGACTTTGCGCACCCGGGTGCGTTTGTGGCGCTCCGAGACTGCGTTACTTGCCATGGCGCTGCCGGAACCATCTTGTCTGATGGCAATGAGCAAATCGTCCACGGGGTAACGCAGTCGGAGCAGTTGGAGGTAGGGTTGCAGATTGAATTGTGGATCTGGGTCTGAAGCCAGCGCATCTTGCGGGGTTAAGACCGGTTCCGCAGCGCCGTCGAAAACTTCGATTTCAGCCCATTCCAGGCGGACCATATCCAGCGCCAGGGCGGTTCGCGGTTGGGTCCATTCGGGATGGCTCCGTAACCACGGTTCCAGGCGCGCGCCCAGGTTCCGCAGCGTAAAAGATTCGGAGGGACGATCAGCAAGATAGGCTTTGCACATTGCCTCAAAGCGCCGCTGGCCGATGATCGTCCGAAGACCGGGAAAATCTTCATCCAAAGCTCCGAGCACGCGAAACCAGTATTGGCGGTTGTAGATCTCGAGGCGCTCAAACGAGCTCAAGCGATCATTGGGCTTGATGAACTCTGCAGCCACCTCGTGCATTGGTCTGCCGTCTCGACTGCACGCCTGCATCTGCTCGCCGGCGGTAAGAGGCTGTAGGATTGTCTCGAACATGCGGTGCTGCAGTTCAACCAGATTCATGATGCAACCGCTGTTTCTGCGATGAACTGGTTCGCCTTTAACGCCTCGCTGTGAACTTCTTCGAACGACGGAATTCTGTCGTCCCACTCGAGGAGTGTTGCTGTGGGTCCTGCAAGTTCGATGGCACGAGCATACAATTTCCACACCGGATTGATCACCGGGTGGTCATGTGTATCCAGAATGTATTTTTCAAACTTGGAGTGTCCCGCGATATGGATCTGGGCTACACGTTCGGCGGACACCCCATTCACGTAGTCAAGAGGATTGAAGCTGTGATTTCTTGAGGACACATAGATATTGTTAACGTCGAGCAAAATTCCGCAGTCTGCCAATTCCACGACTTCTGTAAGGAATTCCCACTCGGTCATCTCGGAAACATGAAATTCGGCATAACTGCTTACGTTCTCGACTGCGATCGGCACCTCAAGGAAGTCTCGCACTTCACGAATTTTCTGCGCGGTATGACGGGCCGCCTCGAATGTGTAGGGCATGGGCAGCAGGTCATGGCTGTACCTGCCATCTACGCTGCCCCAGCATAAGTGGTCCGTAAGCCAAGGGGTGTTGGTGCGTTTGACCAACGCCTTGAGTTTCTTCAGATGCTCGCGATTCGCCGGTTCAGCGGAGCCAAAGTACATGGAAACCCCATGCTGAACGACTCGATAGTGTTCAAGAATCTGATCAAGAACATGCAGCGGCCGCCCGCCATCAATCATGTAGTTTTCTGAGATGATCTCGAACCAATCCACAACCGGCTTTTCAGAGAGAATGTGCTGGTAGTGAGGCACGCGAAGCCCAATCCCAACTCCAAGCTCGGTGAACCCATTGAAAGAATTTGCTGGCATGTCAGTCGTGTCCTAAAAAAGAGAGTCGGGATGTTCAACCCCGACCCTTCGGGGTTGAGATTACTTTTGATCTTCTGGCGGTTTGGATCCATCGGTTGCACAGCCACCCTTGCCCTTGCATGAGTTTTTGCCTTTGCAGCCGTTGTCACCAGCCTTGCAGCCGCCCTTGCCCTTACAGGAGTTATGTCCCTTACAGGCGTGCTTTTCGGTCTTATCCTTCTTGTCTTTCTGGTCCTGATTGTCGGCAGTGCCGCTGTTGTCTTGCTGCACGGCTTTCACTCCAGCATCCTGGTTCTGGTCCAAAGTCTGTGCGTGAAGCTTCGCGCTTGTGCCTGTCAACAAACCTGCCAACGCGGCGCTTGCCAACAGGGCCTTCATTGAGTTGCTCATTCTTGTTACTCCTTTATGTTTTGATTTTTCCGATTGCGCGCGGCAACACTCATCGCCCTGGGAAAATCAATGTCTTTCTCGGTTTGCTCCGAGGCCGGGTTGAATGTCGCTTGCTGCCGATACGATGAGCTGCAAATTGAAAAGTTACGCATGGGAGCAGGAAAAATCGAGGATCACAAAATCTGGATATGGAAAGAGGTGCGCATCATGGCCTTGGCAGTAACTTCCGGTGACGTACGAGCATCGAACGCGGTCGCAATGAAAGGGGAGAGAACAGTAAGCTGACAGTTACCACCCTCTGACGCAGCGCATGTTTGCAAGGCCTGCATCGAGGGGGAAATGTATCTCTGCAATACCGTAGAAAGCCGGGACTCCCTGGGGTGAGGCCACTACCTTGCTGGCAACGATTTTGGTCTTGTCGGCAAGTTTCTCGACGGCCAAGGGTACATGTTCGCTCTGGTATACCTTCTCGAAGGCTTCGATGTTTTTGGGACGCGGGTGCCGCACAATTAGCTTCACGCCGGCCATTTCATGCTCCTTATTCAAATGACGTTTTTCGATCACGGATGGCACCAGGCGCAGCAACGGCCGTAACCATTGCTCGCGCCAAGTGTAGTTGGACTGACTGTGTAATCAACTGTTCCTGGGCTACTGATTGCCTTTTTGCGGCATTGGTGCATTCATCGCTGGTTCATCGCCGAACCCCAGCGCGTACTTCTTGCCGGCGAAATTCACCTTGGTCAAAGATCGGGTGCCATCATGGTTCTGGCTCGTCTCGGTCGAACTGTCAGCATTGGCATGACCCAGTTCGATCAAACGGGCCGGTGCAGTGGCCACCACCTTCCCTTGCGACAGAACGCTCACATCAACGCTGGGACCTGTTCCATCCCACTTAAGTTGGTATTCTCCCGCGGCCAGTTGATATCCGCTCACGGTTGTAGGTTCATATACTTTGAGCGAACCCTTGCTTGCTGCAAATGCGGCCGTTGCCAGCAGCAAGGCCAGCCCGGGCAGCAGTTTTCTGAAGATCATTGATAGTTTCATGTAATACCTTTTCTTCTTTCTTTCCCGAAAACGTCGGGAACCGGTTTAGGGCAGCTTAAACTTGCCATCTGGGGAAACTTGTGTTGCCTGGTTTCTTGTACGTTGCTTTGTTCTTCCTTTTAGATGCGATGTGATGAAGGAGGTTACAATTGCTTCGGGCTCTTGCCAGGTTCCTGGTAGTCGTGATTGGTGGTGACCAAACGGATCTCTGTAACTTTTTGTCGAAGCGCGCATCCTAATGAATGCCGTTCGTTTTCTTCCGGGGAGGCCCAACCATGGCAGGGACAAAGATTCAGGAAGTCGAACCGCGTTCACTCAGTGAACGTTCCTCAAGCGGCTTTTGGGAGGCTCGGCGATTTCTTACCTTCGGGCCGCTAGGTCTGGCGGCGATCCAAGCGGCATGTGCTGCGGCGGTGGCCCTGAGCGGCTTGCGTACTGTTCTCGGATTTTCGTCCCTGGTTGCCGCCACAGCAGCCGGACCGGCCACCGGTTTTCACGCCAACAAATTCCGGATTCCAATGTTGGCTCTTGCCGCGATCGGTGCAGCGGTCAACCTTCTGCTTTTCTGGAACGCCGAGCGCATACGCAACAACCCATCCGCTCGTTGGCGAATACGTCCTCTTACTCGAAAAGAACGTCTGGGGAAATGGATCCAGCTCGGTAGCTCCGTGCTCACCTTGCTTCTGATTGCAGCGGAACTTCTTACACATCCGCTCTTCCACCACGAGATGTAAAAATCTTTCTTGGGCTGGGATCTACTTCCCAAGCTCGTTTTCAAGCCTCGCGCGCAACCGCTCGCTGAAACCGGCCGGCAAAGTAAATGTGCGCTCATCCGCGATCAGGTAAATGATATTGCGAGTCGAATCCAGGACGGCTGAGCAGTGGCGGCAGTGCGCCAGGTGTTTCTCAATGCTCTCTCGCAGGGAAGGGGCAATATCCCCGTCAATGTAATTGGAGATTTCGCGCCACACGTGTTGACAATCAAGCACCATAATCAGCCTTTCGCGTCCTTCTTGCATTGCGCTCGCAACTCAGGCGCGAGAATTTTCTGCATCAGCAAACGCGCCCGGAACAGCCTGACTTTTACCGAGCTTGCGCTGATGCCGAGCAATTGGGCAGTCTCCGCGATATTCATCTCGCGTATATCACGCAAGACCAATACCTCGCGGTAGGTTTGCGGCAATTCGTTGACCGCCCGCTGCAAAGCCTCCCGCAGCTCTTTTCTCTCCAGGGCCTGGGAAGGGATCTCGCGCCAGTCGGTCAAGATTGCCGGCGTATAATCGCCATCAGACTCGTCTGTCAAATCTTCCAGCGAAACCTCCGCTCCCACCTTCGAGCGACGGAGCTTCATTCGCGCTTCGTTCAACGTGATTTTGATCAGCCAGGTACTGAACTTCGAATCTCCACGGAAGCTGCCAAGGGCCCTATATGCCTTAAGGACCGCTTCCTGCACAATTTCTTCAGCATCGGCTTCGCACTTTAGGACCGACAAAGCGGTCATAAAGGCCGCCCGCTCATATGGCTTAATCAAATCGTAGAACAATTCCCGTTCGCCTGCGATGATGCGAGAAATCAGTTCCGCTTCCCCAACGGGCTGCGTATCGACCGTGGCCGGAGACGATTGAGGCTTGTTCTGAATCAAGCAAAAGCCCGCGAATTACAAAACAGAGATCTCATAGTAAGTTGGCACCGAATTAGTTTCGCCTGTCTGCGTGTCCGAATCTACTTCTGAACCTGTCCGTTTCCGCACTCTCCCCGGGTCACTCCAGAAACCCCGTTCTCATCCCTCTTGATGCCATTCTCAACAGAAAGTTACAGTCACGCGGCCTAGTGTCGCCTTTTATGGACTATCTCTCAAAACTGAAATGCCCTTTGTATTCACTTTGGTGACCGAGCAGTCGGGCGTTGATAACCACAAGGGCATTTGAAGCTCTCTATCTCCGGGGTCAGTACACGGCCTGCCCGGGTTGCCGATGCGGTGCGATTTGTTCTGCCCTAATCTCACAATCCGCGACTGTAAAACAAAGCAACGACGACGCAAACTAGCGAGAAAGAAGAACAAGTTTCCCAAAAGGCCTTTTAGCATACGCCGTTACGTGGGTGCCAAAATGATTTGCCCCAAGTGGTAAGAGAGGTGATTGGTGCGGCTCAACAAAACGCTAAGGCGATTGCGAGTCGGATTAGTCCTCGTCAGACATGGCCATGTGGCGTTGCAGCCAGTCCTGCGGCGAAAGACGGCCAAACTTGTCGGAGAGGCTGCGGTTCACGTCGGTCCAGTGCTTCATCAATTCTGTAACAGACGGCAGTGGCTCGATCGCTTTATCAGGTTTGGAGATGAATGTCAGTTCGAGCTCTGGATGCAATCGCTCACCAAGACCAAGAACGGTATGCATGGAATCGTGGACCGCGGTAAGGTGACCGAGAAGATAGATAATTCGGTTCCTGCCCGGCGCTACCTCGCGCAGGAACTGCTCTTCAGTCGAAGCCGAGAAGGCCTTGTCGGCCCGTCCCACGGTTGTCTTCCAGGAGGCGATGGCTACTCTTACCATCAATTGTTCGGGCGTCATGACGTACCGGTCCTTTCGTATGCGTAGGGAGATCACGATGCGACTTGTGACGATTTGGAAACCAGTCATCAAAGTTAGTCGCATCGAGGCTAAGATCATTGAAAGTTAACGGCCCGCCGGTTTGCCGTTGATCATAGTGATGCTCGTAAATCACGTACGGTCCATTCCATTTGCGGAAGGTGCGCCAGCTCAGAGTACAGGTCCTGGCGGACGCAGCGACCAGGTCGAGTGTCCATTCGGAATGCGTTTCGTCTGCAACATCTCCAGGAATTGAGCTGTTTCGAATGGATATCGACACGCCCCCAATCTCGGCCATTACGTGAAGCGGGATCAGAAAGTTCAGAAGAAGTGGGCCCACTCTTGCTTTTCCGCGAATCCGCTCTTCGCCAGTTCCGCTGCTTACCTCGATATCCTCGGCATAAAACGCGTCGAAAATCTCAAGATATTCTTCAAAGCTTCGACTGATGTCGGCGCGGACGATCGACGCGTTCAGGACTTGCTCCTCGATCCCGGGCGTGGTGTGCACATCGCGATCAAGGTGATCGGCAGGTAAGAACCTATTTTGTTTGATCACCGAAACTCCTCCAACTATCTGATAGAATAAGGGACCGAATGGTCGCAAATAAATATCTGAGCTGGACCCCTGGTCGAAACCAAACGGTCTCGTGATGTATCGAAATAACGAAAGGGTGGTATATGTCGAAGGGCGGCGAGACTCGCCAGCGAATCGTGGCTGAAGCCGCAACGTTGTTCAACCGGCGTGGATTTGACGGCGGCTCAATAGCCGATTTAATGGAGGCCACTGGACTGGAAAAGGGCGGTATCTATCGGCACTTCTCAACGAAAGAAGAACTCGCGGCGGAGGCGTTTGACTACGCTTGGCAAGCTGCGATTCACGGACTGATGCAGGATCTCGATTCCATTCCAAACAGCGTCGACAAGTTGAAGCGATTCATCTCGAATTTCACCGAGTGGCGGTCCTCTGTACCTGGAGGGTGCCCGGTGCTTAATACAGCAATCGACGCCGATGACGGCAATCCCGTCTTGCGCAAACGTGCCCGCAAAGCCCTGCATCAGTGGCAGGATCTGCTTTCGGAGATCGTCAGGGCAGGAATCAAACGGAAGGAAATCAGAAATGGGGTCAATCCCAAAAAGTTGGTCACATTAATCGTCGGTTCGCTTGAAGGAGCGCTGATGATAAGCCGACTTGAACGCGACCGCGAAGCCCTCCTTGAAACAAAGTCTCACCTGGAAAGTTATCTCGACTCTGAAGTCAGGCTATCGACATGGGACAAAAAGTGAGTGCGTCATAGTGTCTCATGGCTCTCGCCGAAAGGCTGGTCAAGCGCGTGCCGCCACCCAGCACAAGTCTCCGCCGGCCCTTTGCTGTCATAAGGGCACGTCTGCCTGGTTAGAAGGTCTTGCTGGTCTTGTCCAAATGCTCCAGAGTTCCAAGAATTACCGGATAGCGGCATTCCCCAAATGCCCTGGGGCATGACCAGAGAGCGATCTGGCTGCGGGCCAAGCGTATCGACGGATGCGCCATGATGCGCGTCAGGCACAAATTGGCACGGGTTGGGGGTTGACAACACGGGGGAAACTGACTACTAATAGTTAGTTAACTAACTCAAATGGCCATGGGGAAACCACAACCAGACAAGCGGACACGGCTGATTGAGACCGCCATGAAGCTGGCGTATGCACGCGGTTTCCGAGAGACGAGTCTGGCGGACATCGCCGAGGCGGCTCACGTGCCGGTAGGCAATGTCTACTACTACTTCAAGACCAAGGAAGAACTCGCCGAAGCCGTGATGGAGCGGCGCCTGGAGGAGTTTCGTGCAGCCCGCGCGGAGTGGGACCGCTTGAGTTCTCCGAAGGAGAGGCTGTTAGCTTTCGTGGGTAGCGTCCAAGCGAACCGGAAGCAACTTGCGCGTGGAGGATGTGCACTTGGCGGCCTGTGCTCCGAGTTGCACAAGGAGGGCGGTGCTCTGGCGAAGAAGTCCGCAACGCTCTTCACTGAGCCCATCGGCTGGCTTGAGAAGCAGTTCCGGGCCGCCGGCCATGAAAAGGATTCACGAGAACTCGCGGTCCATTTCTTCTCCGCCTTTCAGGGTATGGCGACTGTTGCGCTCGGCACCAACAACCGCGAGGTGGTGGTGATGGAGACAAAGAGGCTTAAAGACTGGATCGGGGCCTTGTGACACGCAATCATCGAGCAACCAGTGAGGATCGCTACCATGAAGAAGCTTGAGGGAAAGGTCGCGCTCGTTACGGGAGCGGTGCGGGGAATCGGCGCGGCGATCGCAGAGCGGCTTGCGGACATGGTCGCGTTCGGACGACCCTACATCGCCAATCCCGACCTGGTCGAGCGGCTCGCGACCGGCCCTCCGCTTGCCGAAGTCGGCTGGGAAATCGTCTACGGGTCGGAACCACGCGGCTATTCCGACTATCCGACTATCCGTCGGGCGGCGGGCGAGTGAACTCAACCAGAGGGGCTAATGCGCACCCGTCCGAACAATAGTGTCCAAAGTGCTCGGAAGCCGGGCGTCTTTGATTGGAGCGGGGTATTTAATTATGAAACTCACGAGCAATACGATTTTGATCACCGGCGGTGCCAGCGGCATCGGCTACGAACTCACCAAACAACTCACGGCACTTGGTAACACGATTCTTATCACGGGCCGCGATCAAGCTAAGATGGACCGTGCGAAAACGGCCTTTCCAAAAATTCACACCTTTCAAAGCGACGTTTCCGATCCGAAAGCGATCGCCACTCTTTACGAACAGGTCACCAAACAATTTCCTGAGCTCAACATTCTGATCAACAACGCCGGCATCATGCGTGAGATCAATGTTCACGACAAAGCCGGAAGCCTCGAAGACATCACTCGAGAGATTGAAATCAATTTGAGCGGGCCGATTCGCATGGTGAAACAATTCTTGCCGCATTTGAAAACAAAATCAGAGGCCGCAATCATGAACGTTTCATCGGGATTGGCATTTGTTCCATTGCCCATTTCACCGGTTTATTGCGCCACCAAGGCCGGTCTGCATTCCTTCACCGAGTCTCTTCGTGTGCAACTGAAAAACACCAAAGTGAAGGTATTTGAGCTAGCACCGCCGGCGACACAAACCGAACTCTTGGGTGACTTTAATTCTGAAGACATGAAAGGCGTTTCTATCATGAAGGTGGAAGACATGGTTAAAGTTGCCGTCAAAGGAATGCAAACCGATCGATTTGAAATTCGTCCAGGTCAGGCGAATCAGCTCAAAATGATGAGTCGCGTGGCGCCTGGATTTATCTTGAAGCAAATGAGCCGATCGGTCGATCGTATGCTCGACACACACAAATAATTCAAAGCTTGTGAGACGCCAGGCGGCCTGAAACCGCAGGCCCACACCGCGAAGCCTGAAAGGGGGCTTCATATAAATGCGTATCGTAGTTAGTTAGCCAACTGACACATAATCGGAGTAGTGAACGATCGAACGACACAACAAGCCCTAAAGCAGGCAGAATGGAGTTTTTATGAAAATTGTTTTGATTGGCGCAAACGGAACAATCGGCGAACTGGTTCGAAAGGCATTGGCGGGTGCTGGCCATGAGATAGTCAAGGTCGGACGCAAATCAGGCGATTTCCAAGTCGAGATCGAGAAGCGCGAAAGTGTCAGGAAGCTTTATCAAGCCGTCGGCTCGTTTGATGCCGTGGCCATTGCAGCAGGTGAAGTCACATTTGCTCCGCTTTCGGAGCTCACTGCTGAAAAGTGGCAGTTTTCGTTGGGAAGCAAGCTCATGGGTCAGATCAATCTGGTTCAGGAGGCGATCCCGTTCATCAAAGAAAAAGGATCCTTCACTTTGATTTCGGGCGTTCTTAACGACGAACCGATCTTCGCCGGCGTCGCGGCTTCAGTCGTCTCCGGCGCGTTGGAAGGTTTTGTTCGGGCTGCCGCAATTGAACTTCCTAAGGGATTGCGTATCAATGTGGTGAGCCCTACGATCCTAAAAGAATCCGAAGCTCATTTTGGTCCGTTCTTTCCCGGCACGATTCCTGTCGAAGGATCGAAAGTTGGACAAGCCTACAAACGCGCTATCCTGGGGGCGCAAACCGGCCGCGTTTACAAAGTCGACTGACCTAGGGCCGTGTCTGGGATTACTGATGAGGATTTCAGTTTGTGCCCAGCGATGGCACCAAACTGGTATCAATCCGTTGTTTCTGGATGAAACATGGTTCATCATGGTTCTAGATGCGCGCTTACTAGAGGTGCGCCTTGACGACCTTGTGGGGTTTGTCCTGCCAGAACCGATGGCCAGTGAAGCAAAGCCGCGGATTGCCACCCACTGGCGGCAGACTAGCAGCTAGTCCCGCACCCCGGATCGATTTTCGCCAGTAACGACGGGGGTCAGATGCGATTTGGGACACTCCAAACACCTGCTAGCAAGTGGGGTGGGGGGGCCACAATCGTTCGCCCGATAAAGGTATGAGAGTGGGCTTGAGTAAGAGCAAAGAATACTGCGATCACTACTCCCAGCCTCCATGTATGTCATTGATTGTCAGTGGCTTAATACCGCATGAACTACTCCAAGCAATGGGTGGGGGCATTGATAGATTGACAAGGCCCAAATCCTTGATGCCAAGCAACTCTCCGACCACAATGGGCCGATTCGCAGGCTTCAATAACAGTTCTCCGCGACCAAACTTGGAACCGTGACACGGAGGGTTTGGCTATGAAGGTGAACTCTTTCGTTTCAACTACAGACAACGATAGCACTCTGGCGCTTGCCGGTCATGGTAGTCTTGAAGATTGCAGTCTACTTAAAATCTGTCTTTATACAAGGAGCCAGACATGGCGGAAGTGAAGATCACGATTAAAAAGAATGGCCCCTATCGGGTGGAAGCTCCCGAGGGCGCAATTCAACTGGTTGATGCCGATGGAAACCAATATGACCTGAAAGGGAAGACTGCCTTCTCTCTCTGCCGCTGTGGAGCTTCAGTCAATAAACCATTTTGCGACGGCACCCATTCCAAGATTGGCTTCGACGCCGCAGAGGCGGCAGTGCGTAAGGAAGAATCCGCCACACCGCCCACGACGAACATCAAGGTTTAGGCGTTTGGCTTCCGGCCCCAAAACCTGGAGCCACGTGCACCAGCATGATTTTTATGAACGTGGCGGCGGGCTGGTTTGCAATTTGCCGGTGTAAACCGCCATGCCGGCGACGGCATCAATGCTCATGGCGTCCAATTCATCAATTTCTTTCTGGGTCGTGATTCCGCCGGCAACAATGAGATGACGCTTCGTAGCCCGCCGTAAATTGCGGATTGGCTCCATCGGGATTCCTGACATGAGTCCTTCCGTATCCACATGCGTATAAAGAAAGCCTCCACACCACGGCTCGAGGACCTGGATGGCCTCCTCTGCAGTGTAAGGTGTGGCCTGCTTCCAGCCGTGCACAACGACTTTGTTCTCGCGGCTGTCAATGGCAAAGAGCAGCTTCTCTTGCCCAACTTCTTCCGCCAGTTGCTGCGCCAGGGCAGAATTGATCTTCCCTTGCTGAAACAGGGCCGAACCAATAATCACTTTTTTTACGCCTAAGGCAATGGTTTCGGCGGCAATCTTCGCATTCCGGATGCCCCCTCCCACCTGGCACGGCAACCGGCGCGCAATCTGTTCGATTCGGCTGCGGTTGGAGCCCTGATTCATCGCCGCATCCAGATCAATCAACTGCACAATGGGAAATCCAGCAAAGCGCTCGATCCAGTAATCGAAGTCGGTAAATTCCAGAGCTTTGCGGCTGCCCTGCACCAACTGAACAATTTTGTCTTCCATCAGGTCAATGGCCGGAATCAGCATGGCAGCCTCACCGGGATTCCTGATGTCTGCAACTCTTGCTTCAGCTCGCGGGCATTCTGCAGTCCGAAGTGAAATATGGAAGCGGCCAGCGCAGCATCGGCTTTCCCCTTGGTAAACACGTCAATAAAATGCGCGCCGCTACCCGCGCCTCCCGAGGCAATCACGGGGATGGAAACTGCTTCGCTCACCCGGGCCGTCAAATCGCAATCGAAGCCGCTGCGCATGCCGTCCTGGTCAATCGAGGTCAGCATGATCTCTCCGGCGCCGTATTCCTGCGCCTCGCGCGCCCAGGCTACAGCATCGCGGTCCGTTGCTTCAGTGCCGCCTTTCACCCAGACTCCATAAGAGCTTCCTGACCTCTTGGCGTCAATGGCGATAACAACCGCCTGGCTGCCAAAACGGCTGGCAATCGCTGAAATAAGCTTTGGGTTGGAGACCGCAGCGGAGTTAATGGTCATCTTGTCGGCGCCGCAATCAAACAACGCAGCCGCCTCTTCGAAGGAACGCACTCCACCACCGACGGTAAATGGTACAAAAATCTGCGTCGCAGTCCTGCGTACCGCATCCAGCAATGTAGTGCGATTTTCGCGTGTGGCCGAGATATCCAGAAAGACCACCTCATCGGCCCCGCCTTCAGCATGAAAGCGCGCCAGCTCTGCCGGATCGCCGGCGTCGCGCAGCGCGACAAATTTGGTGCCTTTTACGACGCGCCCGCCGCTTACATCCAGGCACGCGATGATTCGTTTGCTTAACAAGCGAGCTCTCCAAAATTCTTCAGGATGTGCAGCCCGGAATCACCTGATTTTTCCGGGTGAAACTGTACCCCAAAGACATTTTTCTTTTCCAACGCAGCCGCAAAATTGGTTTGGAAGTGTGATGTGGCGCTGCTGGAATTCTCAATCGGACACCAGTAGGAATGCGTGAAATAAAAATAGCTGGCATCCGGGATTCCCTGGAACAGGCGCGAGCTGCCGTTGCAATAATTAATCTGGTTCCATCCCACGTGCAGCGTACGCGGGGTCTCAGTAAAGCGAGTGCACCTTCCTGCGAAGATTCCCAGCCCTTTGACCTCCGGGGCTTCCGTGCTGGTCTCAAACAGCCATTGCATTCCCAGGCAGATCCCCAGGAAGGGGACATCTCGGGCAATACTCTGTTCAATGGCCGCTCGAATGCCGGTCTGCTCCAGCTTTTCGAGCGACTTGAAATTTCCCACTCCGGGAAGGACAAGCTTTGTTGCCTTGATGACTTCTTCGGGTTTATCGATGATCTCTGTTTCGAGCTCCAGATGCTCAAATGCCTTGCGGACCGAGGCCATGTTGCCGGCGCCGTAATCTATGAGAGAAATCATAGTAACCCCTTCGTTGTGGGCAGCAGCTTGCCCAATTGTTTGTCGCGCGAACAGGCAAAGCGCAATGCCCGCGCGAAGGCCTTAAATAATGACTCCAGCTTGTGATGGTTCGAGCGTCCGTAGAGCACCTTGGCATGCACATTGGCATTTGCCCCGCGGGCAAAGCCCTCGAAGAAGTCCGTGACCAGCTCAGCTTGCAGGTCCCCCACCAGCGTTGTATCTACCTTTGTCTCTACCACGCTCGCGGCGCGTCCGCTGAAGTCAATGGCCACCAGGCCCAGGGTTTCATCCATCGGCATGACGAAGTACCCGGCACGTAGAATTCCGCGTTTGCTGCCCAGGGCCTTGGTGAAAGCTTCGCCCAGGGCGATTCCGACGTCCTCTACCGTGTGGTGCTGGTCCACGTGCAAATCGCCGGTGGCATGCAGCTTCAGGTCGAAGGCGCCGTGGCGGGCAAAAAGCTCCAGCATATGATTGAAAAACCCAATGCCGGTGGAGACGTCGTAGCGTCCCCTGCCCTCGATGACAAGCGACAGATCAATCGAGGTCTCGTTGGTCTTGCGCTTGATCGTTGCCTTTCGTACGCTCATGCTTCGCGCCTCCAGCCAATGCGTTTGAGCACCACCGGCAGCCGTTCGACCACGCGTTCCATCTCTTGTTTGTTTCCAATGGAAATGCGCACGCAGCCGCCGCATAACGGATCACTGCCGCGGTCACGGAGAAAGATGCCTTCCTTCGCCATTTCTTTAAGAAATGCCGCCCGGCCTTCGCCGATCTCAACCAGCAAGAAGTTGGCCAGGCTTGGCCAATAGCGCAGACCTATTTTCTCCAGCGAATTCTGCAGCCGCTGCCGTTCACGCTTAACGTTGGCAATGTAGGCCCGCACGAATCCCTGGTCGGCGAGAGCAATCGGCAGGATCGTCAATGCAATGGTGTTGACACTGAACGGCGAAGAGATTCTCTGCAAACGCTGCATGGCATTTGCATTCGCCACCAGCACGCCGACTCGCAAACCCGCCATGCCATATGCCTTGGAAAAAGTCCGAGTGATGTGCAGATTTGGGAAACGGTGCAGCTCAGGCAAAAGCGTCTGCCCATAGAACTCGAAATAAGCTTCGTCCACCAGCACGCCACTCTTCGGAGCAACCTGCGCTGCCGTTTCCAGGATGCGGTAGATATCCTCCACCGGAACCGTGGTTCCCGTGGGATTGTTGGGGTTCCCAATAAAAATCAATCCTGTCTTGCTGCTGATCTTGGCCAGCACGTCTCTTGTTGGAAAGCTGAAATCTGCGCTCATGGGAACTTCTACGATATTGGCGTCGGTCGCCATCGCGTAGTGTTTGTACATGCCGAAAGAAGGCACGGCCATGATCGCATCCAGCTTGGGATTGAGATACAGCTCGCACAGCAGATGAATGCCTTCATCGGCCCCGTTGGTCAGCATGACCTCTTCAGTCTTCATGCCCAGGTGGCTGGCCATCAGCGGCTCGTAAATACTGCGCTCGGGATAACTGGCAACCTCTTGTCCTAACAAGCTGCGCAGCCGCGCCAGCACACGCGGAGAGCATCCGCCGGTGTTTTCATTCTGGTCGAGACGCAGTTCATTAGGATTGACCACGCTCTTGGGGACCTTGGGTTTGGAATTTTTACGCAACGAAGCTGTCTGCACGCTAGGCACCGGCGCACCTCACAGCCACAGAGTTGGCGTGCGCGGCGAGTCCTTCCGCCTTGGCCAGAGTGATGGCTTTGGAAGCAACCGCACGCAGACCGTTTCGGGAGACTTGCTGCACGCTGATGACTTTCAGGAAATCACAGACACTCAATCCGCCCCGATAGGCTGCCGAGCCGGATGTAGGCAGAACATGATTAGGCCCTGCAATATAGTCGCCTAGGGTTTGTGCAGAATAGTCTCCGACAAAGACTGATCCGGAATTTTGAATCATAGGGAGGTCTTCTTGTGAAATGCTGATGTGTTCTGGGGCCAGCCGATTGGCAATCTGCAGCGACTCACGCCGCGATGAGGTCACAAAAATTACGCCATAGTCCTTTAAAGATTGCGATGCGGTGGGATTGTCAGCAACCATAATTTCAATTTCACGTTGCACCTTTTGCGCCAAAGCCGAAGACGACGTAATAAAAATGCCCAGCGCATCGGGATCATGCTCAGCCTGGGCCACAAGGTCAGAGGCGATGAACTTCGGCTTTCCCTTGTCGCTGACTACGACTGCCTCTGTTGGTCCGGCAAGAAAATCAATGGAGCAATCGAAGGACACGAGTTTTTTTGCGGTGGTGACGAAGATGTTTCCCGGACCAACAATCTTGTTGACCTTCTTGATGGATTCCGTGCCGTAAGCCAATGCAGCAATGGCCTGCGCTCCGCCAATCCGGTAAAACTCTTGCACGCCGAGCAGCGCAGCCGCAGCCAAAGTTTCAGATGCTGGTTTAGGAGAAGCCACCACAACCCGCTTCACTCCTGCTACCTGAGCAGGAATCACCGTCATGAGCAGCGACGACGGCAGCGGATATCGCCCTCCGGGAACGTAGCACCCGACCGCTTCAAGCGGGCGGATAATCTGCCCAACTTTAATTCCTGGCTGAATGTTGCGGAAAAACTCCACCGGCTTCTGCCACTTGCAGAACTGGCGAATGTTTGCCGCCGCTTTTTCCAGAGCGCTGCGAAATTCAGGATTAACCGAGCTCAGTGCCCGCTTCAGCTCCTTTTCGGGAACTTTGAAGGAACCCTGTTTCTTTAAACCGTCCCAGCGCTCGGCGTACTTGCGAAGCGCAGAGTCGCTCCGACGGCGCACATCTTCAATCATGGCGCGCACTTTGCGGTCCACATTTTGTGCAAGCGCATGCCGGCGCTCCATTACGCGCTCCACCTCCTGATTCAGTGCCCGCCCTTGAACGATCTGCATTACATCACCACCTTGTTGAGCGGATATTCAACAATGCCCTGTGCCTTGGCTTCCTTGAGCTTGGGAATCGCCTCGCGCACCACGGTCTCTTCCAGAATGGTATTGACCGCCACCCAATCGGGATCGCTCAAAGGCGAAATCGTCGGACGCTTCAACGCCGGCAGCACAGCCAAAACACCGTCAAGGTCGCGCTTCATCACGTTCAACATCAATCCCACGCGCCCCTGGGCGGCAAGCGCGCCGCAAAGCATCAGCGCAATGTTCTCGATCTTTTTGCGCTTGGCGGTCTCCTGCCAGGCGTTCTTGTTAGCAATCAATTTTGTGTTCGATTCCAGCACGGTCTCGATGATGCGCAGTTTGTTGGCGCGCAGAGAGCTTCCAGTCTCGGTAACTTCTACAATTGCGTCCGCCAGAACCGGCGGCTTTACTTCCGTCGCCCCCCATGAGAACTCCACCCGCACCGGAACATTTTTCTTTTCAAAATACTGCTTGGTCACGTTGACCAATTCCGTAGCGATGGTGCAATTTTTCAAGTCTTCCGCCGATTTGTACGCCGAATCCTCGGGCACAGCCAGCACCCAGCGCACCTTGCCACGGCTTTGTTTGGCGTAGATGAGGTCCGCCACGGAAACAACTTCCAGGTTGCTCTCGATGATCCAGTCATGGCCGGTAAGGCCGGCATCGAGCACACCATGCTCAACGTAGCGCGCCATCTCTTGCGCGCGGATCAGCATGCATTCCAATTCGGGATCGTCACTGGTGGGGAAATACGAACGGCCGTTGTTGTAGATATTGAATCCAGCTTTGGCAAAGAGTTGTATCGTGCCCTCTTGCAAGCTGCCTTTGGGAATTCCTAGACGGAGCTTCATGCTTTCACTCCTGTGACTGGTTTGGCGTCCGTAATTGCAGCCGCTCCGTTTGTGCCGGTGGCCAGCGGTTTGGTAAAGCAGGAGCGGGTGCCTTCGTGGCAAACCAGGCCATCGCCTTCCACGTTGACCCGCACCAGGACGGAATCATTATCGCAATCGGTGGATGCGCTGATAAGCCGCAGGCGGTTGCCCGAGGTCTCGCCCTTCATCCATAATTTTTGCCGGGTACGGCTGTAGAACGTGACGTAACCGGAATTCAAGGTTGCCTGCAGGGCCTCGCGATTCATGAAGCCCAGCATCAGCACCTCGCCGTTGGCTGCGTCCTGCACAATGGCAGGGGCCAATCCTTGCATTTTTTCGAAATCAATTTCCATGTTTTTCCTCGCGTTGTTGGGCAGTAAAACAAAAAGCCTGCTGAGCTTTAACGCATCAGCAGGCCGGATTTATGATTGCTTTACCGCTTTTATCCGCACACCCTCGCTGACACGCTCGCCACGTGATGATGGTGATGGTGGAGATGATGGATCAGCAAAGTCATGCAGTTAGAATTGAAACATAAAGCGGAAACTTTGTCTAGTGGCCGTAAAAAGCTCAACAAGATCTTGGGCTTTATAGATTCCTGCATAAGTTATGTTCTATTTGTGCCGCTTGCGGCGCACGGTGGGAGCCCCCCTTTAGGCGGGGAAAAGTTCGGTAAAGTTTTGGGCTTTAGCCCCGGACTCTTTTGATAGGGCATTATCTACGCAATTATCATTAAACGCCTGCGGTAATGCAAAATTCAATCAGTGGGTTCCCAACTTTATTGCGGTGCGCTCTCCAGTTGCTTCAATTTCTGCTCGGCGCTGGCCTTGATGGCATTGCGACGCTGCTCGGGATCAGCAGCGTCTGACGGCAGAAGCTCTATGACCTTCTTTGCACTTTCCCGCGCCCGATCGTTCTGGCCGTCTGCCAAATAGGCATCAGCCAGGCTGTCATAAACATTGGGCGAGTTCGGATAGACCGTGGCGTTGAGCTTCATGATCTCGACTGCTCCTTTGATATCGCCGGCTTGGATATGCTCATAACCCATGAAGTTGACGATGGCTTCAGGAAACAAAGTAGCTTTAGGATCGTGCTGGCGGGCTTCCTCCAGCATCTGTGCAACTTTGCCCGCACCGCCAGGCTGATCAATCAAGTCCAGGGTATGCATCTCCTCCTGGGGAATCGCCGGAGCGTCTTTGGTAACCGGAGCGCTCCCTGGCGTCTTAATCAGCGTAGTCACGTACCAATCCGTGATTATCCCCGGCAACTCCGGATGGACGGGGAACATATCTGCTCCATGGCCACCCGTCGAGTAATGAACAAACTTTTTGCCAGGGTTTGCAGTGAGGGTGTAGAGCCACTGAATCGCCGGCACAGTAGGAGGAAATTCATCGTCGTCAGCGACCGAGAAGAAAACCGGCAGCTTTGCCGAGTTGCGCAGGAATTGGCGGCCACCAACGTCTGTATTGCCAGAGAGGAGCACCAGTGACTTTACCTCCGGATGGCGGCGCGCCGTCTGAATGGAATTGTTAACTCCGCAACTCGCTCCACCCACGCCGATCACGTCATGCTTCACACCCGGCTGCGACACCAGATACTGAAAAGCCTTGTCTATATCGCCCAGCCACTTCTCGGTCACCATCTGCGCCGCTTGTTGTGGAGTCAATTTGTCGAATCGGTCACCTCCGCTCTCACCAAAGCCCCTGTAATCCAGGGTGAGCACATTGATTCCCGCCGCCGCGAGCTGTCCTGCGAGGCCATCCCAGACCTTGCGCTGGCGGTTGCATTGATGCAGCAACAGGACCCCGGGACCGGGCTTGCCGGCGGCGAAATACGTTGCCTTGAGCGCAGTGCCGTCGGCGGCGGTTAGATCAACCACGCGCGGAGCCGGTGGCTGCTTGGCGGCAGCCAATGTCAGCAAAAAGAGGATAAGGAAGCAAGAACTGAATCGGCGGGTTTTCATAGCGGTCTCTCAGTCTGCGCTGGAGGACGGTAGCCGTCAAGTGTTTCAGAAGCCATCTGGCTCAGTTGACATCCTCATTCTCTAGTCCCACTTTAGTCATCCCGAGCGCAGCCGCGCTTCGCGGCGGAGTCGAGGGACCTCGAGAATATTTCGGGTGCTCATGCCGAGGCAAGGCATTTTCTGAAGAATTTTACGGTCCGCTCTTTCCCGCCTCAGCTTCCGCCGTCACCTCATCCGCCGGCCGCAGCCTTCGTTTCATCGCCGAATCAACCACGCCCGGCAAAGTTCTGTAGAGAAAGATCACAATGCGATCCCGCCACGGGACAACGATTTCGCGCTTGCGCTTTAAATATCCTCTGAATACCGCGTTAGCCACGCGCTCGGTGCTGATGCCCTCTCCTGCCCGGTTCAGCCGCTGCCGCTCTTTCCCCTTCACCGCATTGGCGGCAAAGTCGGTAGCGATGTATCCCGGACAAACCGTCATCACGTGCACTCCCTTTCCCATCAGCTCCACGCGTGCAGCTTTCCCGATGGCATTGAGCGCGTGCTTGGTCGCGCTGTAGGCCGCCATGTAAGGCACCGCAATATGTCCGGCGATGCTGGAAATATTGATGATGGTCCCCGTTCCTTGCTTCTGCATGACCGGAATGGCCACCTGCATCCCTTCAATAGCGCCGAACAAATTCGTATCGAACATCTGCCGGCACTGCTGCATGTCCATTTGTGCAACCGAATCCTGCAGGCCATGACCGGCATTGTTCACCCACACATCCACATGCCCAAAATGTTCGAGTGTTGCCTGCAGCAGTTGCACGATCTGCTCGCGCTGGCGGATGTCGCAGGCCACGGCCAGCGTGCGCTCGTAATAACCGACTCTCTCTCGCGCAGCTTCAGCCCGGCTGTGATCGCGTGAAGAGAGCACCACGCTGGCGCCCTCCTCGACAAATTTGCGGGCAATGGCTTCGCCAATCCCGGTAGAAGCGCCGGTAACCACTACAACTTTTCCAATGAGTCTCATCTTCTTGTTTTGTATTCTCTGAACAGGTCTGACGTCAAGGGTACAATGTCAGGGTGGCGAATCTGGTCCCCATTTTCCCGCTGCCTCTGGTTCTGTTCCCCACCATACCTCTGCCTCTGCATATCTTCGAACCGCGTTACAAAGAGATGATCGCCGAATGCCTTGAGCAACATGCGGTCTTTGGCATCATCCATGCAAAACAGGAGGAGATGGCCGAAATCGGCTGCACCGCCAAGATCCTGGACGTCATAAAACGATATGACGATGGCAAACTCGATATCCTTACCCAGGGCCTGCGTCGCTTTGAGATCCTGCGCGTCAATGAAGAGCGTTCATTCTTGCGCGCCGAGGTGAGCTATTTCGATGATGAAGATAACGACGCCGGCGGCGACGCCCGCAAGCAGCTTCTGCATCTCCACAAACAGCTTCTGGCCCTGAGCGGAGAACAGAATCCTGAAATACCCTCCGAAGATTCTCCCGCGCTCGCTTTCGAAGTGGCCGCGCGCGTCCCGCTCGACCTGGAATTTAAACAATCGCTTCTGGGAATCCGCTCCGAGGCCGAGCGGGTCTCAACTCTCATTGCTTATTACGAGGCCCTGATCCCCAAAGTCAGCCGTGCCCTCCATATCCGCACCAAAGCCGGCAGTAACGGCCACGCACATTAGACGTAGCGCCGGCGTCTCGCCGGCTGTCGTGTGAGCATCCTGCCCACGCACGGGCAGATTCAACTCGGCTTCATTGCTTGTGAAAAATTCGGTCTCTCTGGCATTCCAAGAAAGAACAGCCCCGCAAGGGGCGGCGTGTTATAGCCCAGCGTTTCAACGCTGGGTATCGACGGGAAAAGGACCCAAGTCCCGAAGGGACGGCGCTCCGCGAAATACTATCGACCGAAAACCACTTCCAGCGACCAATCTGCGCCAAAGCGTATAATCAAGCACAACAAACCTGTTTTTCTCAAGCAGGAGGTGTATTTCCTTATGAGCCTTCCTCGCACCCTTGGCGAGCTGCGTCGCAGCGAATTTTCTGAAGAACGGCTGGCAAATCGCCGCGTGAAAGACGAACTCCGCGACAATTTACTGAAACGGTTGCGCAATCAGAAATCGGGTCCAATTTTTCCCGGCAT
>Ga0207111_10044_pt1 | contig 36207 bp, 25 predicted proteins | sample Alteio_BWMinHeat_71_FD_153577 | JGI IMG/M metagenome (GOLD analysis project Ga0207111, IMG submission 153577) | Enriched cells from forest soil in Barre Woods Harvard Forest LTER site, Petersham, Massachusetts, United States -... | ecosystem: Environmental > Terrestrial > Soil > Temperate forest >... | reverse complement strand
TCGCCGTAACCGAACTCTTTCAACGGGTCCAGATCGGGAGATAATGCAAAAGACGCTGGAAATCCCAGGTGATACGACGCCGCGCCTGCGGCCGCGAGCGACGTCGCTTGCACGAATTTTCTGCGCGAAATCCTGCGTGAGTTGGCCACAGTCACCTTTTATCGCTCCGTCCGCGGACTTTGTCCAGACAATTTCAAAAAGCGGCGGCTGTACAAAACGTTTGCTTCCTTTTCGACGATTGTGACGAAGTACCTCTAAGGCGGTAAGATGCCGCTGTCGTTGGTATCGAGCAAGGAGCAGACCATGAATCGGAATGAGCGAACTCACTTGGGCCCGTTCGTGCGCGCTGGCTTGACAGTTTTTGCAATCCTTTTTTGCGCGGCATGGGCGCTGTCGCAGAGCGTGCATCAATCCCCCGCTGACGTCGAGAAGCGCGTCGAAGCATTGCTTGGCAAGATGACCGTGGAAGAAAAAATCACCCTGATTGGTGGCATCAATGATTTTTACACCCGTGCGATTCCAAGGCTCGGCCTGCCCGCGCTGCGGATGTCCGATGGCCCGCTCGGCGTCCATGACTACGGAGAGACCACCGCCTATCCTGCCGGCAACTCGAGATAAGGTGCTGAGGTTGAACCGCTTGTACTCACAGACGATTTCGGGCGATTTTTACGAGAAGAATCGCTTTCCGGCCTACTGCTACGACAAGCTGGTCTGTGGGCTGATCGATTCGCACCAGTACGTGGGCGATCCTGATGCTTTCTCGATTCTGGAGCGTACGACAAATACCGCGCTGCCCCATTTGCCGGGAAGGGCCATCGAACATGGCCGCCAATGGCGCGCGAATCCCGCCGAGGGATACACCTGGGACGAGTCCTATACGATTTCGGAAAATTTGTTTCTCGCGTATCAACGCGGCGCGGGCGATCGCTATCGCTCGCTCGGGACTCAATATCTTGACGACGAGTACTACGATCCGCTGGCAGAGGGACGCAACGTTCTTGCGGGAAGGCACGCATACAGTTACGTGAATTCGCTGTGTTCTGCGATGCAAGCGTATCTGACACTCGGAAGCGCGAAACACCTGCGCGCGGCCAGCAACGCTTTCGAGATGCTAAGGGCGCAGAGCTTCGCGACAGGTGGTTGGGGGCCGAACGAGTTTCTTAGCGGGCCAGAGGGCAGCGAACTCGTTACCAGCTTAACGAACACACACAGCAGTTTTGAGACGCCGTGTGGTTCCTATGCCCACTTCAAGTTGACGCGGTACCTGCTGCGCGTTACGCGCGACTCGCGTTATGGCGACAGCATGGAGCGCGTGATGTATAACGCGATCCTGGGCGCGAAGCCGCTGCTGGCAGACGGCAGCACTTTTTATTACGCCGATTACAATTTCAAAGGACGAAAGTTTTACAAAGAGAATCGCTGGCCGTGCTGCTCTGGTACGTTGCCGCAAGTAGCGGCTGACTATCGCATTAACGCCTACTTTTTCGATCGCGACGGGTTGTACGTCAATCTGTTCATCCCTTCTAGTGTGCGATGGACGCAAGGTAGCACCCAGGTCTCCCTTACTCAGAAGACCGCCTATCCGTTTGACGGTGCGGTGAGGTTCGACATCACGGTTTCGAAAACCACGGATTTTGCGCTTCACCTGCGGATTCCCGCTTGGGCGGAGGGTGCATCGATTTTTGTCAATGGCAAGCCTGTGCCAGCATCCGCTGTTCCGGGCAAGTTTGCGACAATACGCCGTCCGTGGAAGACTGGCGATCGCATCGAGATGGATTTGCCGATGAGAATGCGTTTGGAGGCGATTGATGCACAGCATCCTCGAACGGTAGCTTTGCTCTGCGGCCCCCTGGTCTTATTTGCGATCACGGATGCTCCGCCGGGCGTGACGGCGCGACAGTTGTTGGCAGCGAAGAAAACCGGGCAGGAGACCTGGCAAGTGGAAACGGATCGTGGTGCCATGAGTATGTTGCCGTTTACCACGATTGCGGACCAACCGTATTCCACCTACCTAATCGTCAAATAGTGCTGTCGAATCTTCATTTGATGTTTCGGTTGGATCGGTTTAATTCGCCATCAAATTGGCCTTAAGCGGCTCAAAATTAGCGCCGATTGGGGATCCGGACGATAGAAAATCCATGTAGGAAAATTTCTGCGGGGCAATGGTGCCTTGACAAGCCCGGAACGGGTGCGTAAAAGAAGAGCGAATGAAACCGGTTTCCAAAATCGATCGGCTCGCTTCAAGTCACCCACTGGGCGGATCCCACCGGTGTGCAAGCAACGGCACCGAAGACATAAATAGCGCCAAGGGAGTCTGAGCTATGACCAAATCCAATTATTCGCGTCGTGAGTTTTTGCAAAGAAGTGCCGGTGTAGCAGGCGCTTCGCTTGTCGGCGGAGCCATCCTCCTTGAGCCTGATCCGTTGATCGCGTTGCCTCGATTGACGGGTGCGAACGACAAGGTTCGCTTCGGGATTGTCGGAGTCGGCATGGAAGGCACTGGGCTGTTGACGACTGCGATTCAGCTCCCTGGCGTAGAGTGCGTGGCCGCATGCGATCTTTACGATGGCCGTCACGAACTGGCGCGGGAAATTGTGGGAAAACCGATCAAGACGACGCGTCGCTACAAAGAGTTGCTCGACGACAAGAATATTGACGCCATCATCATCGCCGTTCCGGATCACTGGCATAAACAGGTGGTGGTGGACTCTGTGGGCGCGGGCAAGGACGTCTATTGCGAGAAGCCCATGTCCCACAGCGCTGCGGACGGCGTGGCGATGGTCGTGGCCGCGAAGAAGACGGATCGCATCGTGCAAATCGGCGCACAGCGGACTAGTTCGGTCTTGTGCGCAAAGGCAAAAGAGCTTCTGGCGAGCGGCGCCATCGGAGAACTCAGCCTTGTCGAGGGCAGCTTGGGCCGCAACGATCCCACGGGTGCCTGGGAATATCCGCCTCCCGCCGATTTGTCTCCCGAAAACCTTGATTGGGATACGTGGCTGGGAACCGCGCCGAAGAAGCCGTTTGACCCGTATCTCTTCGCACGGTGGCGCTGCTGGAAAGAATACGGAACCGGCTTAGCAGGTGACTTGCTCGTTCACTTGCTCAGCGGGATGCAGTTTGTTATGGGAATCAATGAAGCTCCCAAGCGCGCGTCGGCGTTTGGCGGAATTTACCGCTGGAAAGATGGCCGCAACACGCCTGACGTGCATCCGGTGCTGTTCGAATACGGAAGCATTCCGGTGTACATGCGCTTGACGCTGGGAACGGAAACTGCGGAAGTCACACGGTTCATGGGTTCGAAGGGCATCCTCGAACTGACCGAGTTTACCCTCAGCTACACGCCGCAAACCGGGACTGACCTCGCTCCCAGTTACTACTGCTATGGACTGCCGGCCCGCTTGCGAAATACCTATTTCAAGCAGTGGCATGAAGAGCACGATCCCAAACCTGGGCAGGAACCGGCGCCGGAGACCCAGAGCTGGCGCGGAAACGACTACGACGACTTGCGGCCGCATCTCTGGAATTTCTTCCAGTCTGTGCGATCGCGCAAGCCGGTCGTGCAGGACATTGTTTTCGGTCACCACGCGGCGCTCGGCTGCCATATGGCCAACGAATCGTATTACCGCAAGAGTCCGGTGTATTGGGACGAGGCTTCGCAGACGATCAAGTCCTAGGAACGGATTGTTGCTCTAGTAGAGATGAGGTTTGTCATTCGATGAGAACACAAAGCAAATTCTTCATGCTCGCCGTGACCATTTTGTGTGGCTCTGCCGTCATGTATTCCCAGGCCGGAAACTCCGCGAAAGATTCCTCCACCGCCTCGGTTGAAGCTTATGTGGGCCGGTGGGATTTAACGTTGAAGGCCCCCGATCGAGAGTACCCGTCATGGTTAGAGCTTCGTCAGGAGAGTGGCCATCTTGAGGCGATGTTAGTAAGCCGATGGGGACACGCGAGACCGCTTCCAAAAGCTGAACTTTCGAACGGCCGCCTCACTTTCGTTTCTCCCAAAGAAGAGGAAGAGCGGACCAACGATATGGTCTTCGAAGGAACGCTCGTGGGAAAGACGCTGTCAGGGACCACGACCGGACCCGATGGAACCAAATGGCAATGGATCGGCGAGAGAGCGCCCGCGCTGAAGCCAAAAGGATCCCCGAAGTGGGGAAAACCCATTCCCTTGTTTAATGGCAAAGATCTGACAGGCTGGACGCAGGCATCCAGTACTAAGCAGTGGAAGGTTGAAGAAGGAAATCTTGTAACTCCCGGAAATGGCCCCGAACTGATCAATAATTCCAGGTTCGAAGATTTCAAGCTGCATGTCGAATTCAAGTGCGATGCGAATTCCAACAGCGGCGTCTATTTGCGGGGCCGGTACGAAGTGCAGATCGAAACCGACTCCATCGAGGAGCCCCCGAGTCATCACATGGGCGGCGTATACGGTTTCCTGGCGGCTTCACCGGAACTGCCTCGCAAGCCGGGAGAATGGCAGAGTTACGACATCACGCTGATCGGGCGATGGATCACCGTCGTTCAAAATGGACAGATCATTATCGACAACAAGGAAATTCCGGGCATCACGGGCGGCGCCTTAGACAGCCACGAAGGATTGCCGGGCCCCATCTATCTTCAGGGAAGTGAAAAAGGACGCGTAGCCTTTCGGAGTATCGTAATTACGCCCGCGGAGAAGTAGCATCGATCAGCAGGCAACGCAGTGGCCAATGACACATTTCTTGCGCGACATTCTTCGCCAGCCGACCGAGTTGCAACGAACCATCGAATTTCTTATGGGAGCGGGCCGACCTACTCTGGACGCGGCGGCGGCCGCCGTTCGTGGTGCTCGCCACGTTTACTTGACGGGAATCGGCAGCAGTTGGCACGTGGCGTTGACCGCTGGGCCGCTGTTCCATCTGGGCGCCCACCCGGTCTACATGCTGAGCTCTGAAGAGTTGCTGCACTTCGCGGCGATCCCTTCGGACTCAGCGATAATCGTAATTTCGCGCAGCGGCCGCAGTGTGGAAATTGTCCATTTGCTTGCCAAAGTTCGCAACAGCGGCATCACCGTCATCGGCATCACGAATTCGGCTGATGGGCCGCTCGCAAAAGAAGCTCAGATTCCCCTCGTCGTACCCATCGAGCTGGATCACGCGATTTCCGTGAACACCTATTCGACCCTGGCAGCGACGTCAGGAATTCTCGCGAGAGCCGTTGTTGGCTCATGGAATGCCACTCTCGCAGCCTCGCTTTCCCGGGCTTTCGAGAAAACCGCGTCGGCTATTCCGGCGTGGCAGGCACAGATTGCAGACACGCTTTGGCTTGCACCGAACTCCGTGTATTACTTCCTTGCACGTGGGTCCAGTCAGGGAAGTTGCCACGAGGCCAGGCTTCTTTGGGAAGAAGGCGTCAAATCGCCCGCGACCGCCCTGGGCACCGGCAGCTTCCGGCATGGCCCGCAGGAAATGGTCACCAAGGATAAGCGTTTCGGTGTCTGGATCGACGGGGAGCGCATGCGTGCACAAGACCTGGCGGTGGCCCGCGACCTGAGGCGATTAGAGGCGTCGGTCATGCTGATTGGCCAAGACTTGCCCAACGATGCCGCCGATCTTATGTTTCAGCTTCCTCCCGTGCCAGCCGCCTGGCAATTTCTGATTGACATCATTCCTGCTCAACTTTCCGCAGAACGGCTTTCACGACTCTCCGGAGTGGATTGCGATTCCTTTCGTTTTAGTTCCTTCATTGTTCAAGATGAATACGGCTTATTCCGCGAAGAGGCCGGCACGCCCAATGATCCGAAGTAGAGCCACGCTCTTGGGAACCAGCGAACAAAGCGAGCCGAAATTCGAAAGGAAAATCCTTGATTGGCGCCGTTGACATCGGTGGAACAAAAATTGCCGTCGGTATGGTGGATGATAGCGGAAAGGTGTTGTCCAAGTTGGAGTCTCCGACCGATGCGCATCGCGGTTACTCCGACGGACTCGAGCGCATGATCGGCATGCTGCGGAAAACAGAGCGCGATGCCGGCGTAGAAATCTCCGGCATCGGAATCGGCTCCACTGGCATGGTGTATCCGTTTAGTGGCGCGTTTGGCGACGTTGATTTTCTTCCAGGATGGCGAGGGAACAACCCAGTAAAAGATCTGGCCCAGGCCTTCAGCGTGACGGTGGCCCTGGAAAACGACGCGGATGCCTCCGCCCTTGGAGAGGCGAGCTGGGGCGCTGGCAAAGGCAAGTCGCGATTGATCTATGTCACGGTCGGCACGGGAATCGGCGGCGGGATCATCTTGGACGGGCAACTCTATCGCGGAGCGGACATGGCTCATCCCGAAATCAGCCACCACGTCATCGATCCCTCCGGACCGCTTTGCACCTGCGGTTTCCGGGGGTGCTGGGAATCGCTGGCAACCGGTCCGGCCATGGTTGAGTGGTTCAAAACGAACGCGACCGCGGACTGCCGTTATCCCGCAGACCTCAGTGCTAAGCAAATATGCCAGCTTGCACAGCAGGGAGATGCGCTGGCTCGCCGGGCGGTTGAGCGCGAAGCCTACTACCTGGGTCTCGGCCTGGCCAATCTGATCAATCTCTTTGTGCCGGACGTGATCGTCTTAGGCGGCAGCGTGATGAAGAGCGCTTCTTTGTTTCTTGAGGGCGTCCGCAAAATAATCCGCCAAGGATGCCGATTTGTTCCGTTTGAAAAGACAGAACTGGCGCTGGCTTCTCTCGGAGAGGACGCCAACCTGATCGGCGCCGCAAGGGTCTGGCACCATCGGTTCAAGGATCAGGTCGTCCGCACTACTTGATTTGGAGGCGACCAACGGCGCTTGCGAAACAGGCTGAGCTAATCCCCAGCATGGCTATCCGCTTCAATCCGTCGGGGGATGCAGTCCAGTTAAGGGAGTAAGCTGAGAAATCCGTGGGCCCAAATCAAATTAGGGCTTGCTGTTCGAGTGCTTCGCGACAGACGAGCATCATGCTGGATGAGCGAGCCGGAAGGACTCCAAGCAGTGGCGAGCAGTATCGAGTTCCGACATCCGGCTCCCTTCCTGCTCCAATAGGTAAAATTCGACTCCGCCGCCACCCTCCGCCGCCGCGAAAATGTTTTTCCAATCAGCGATACCTTCGCCGAACATTACTTTGAATCCTTTCGCAGGATCCGGCGACCAATCCTTGAGGTGCAGCGAGCGAATTCGCCCCGGATTCGCGCGAATCCACGCCACCGGATCCCCGCCTGCCGCTAGACAAGTGCCCACATCCAGCTGCAGCATGATGGAAGACTTCGTATTCTTGGCGAGGACTTCGATGGGCCGCTGATTTTCGACGGGAAGGAACTCCTGCTGATGGTTGTGATAGCCCGCTTTCAAGCCCGAGGGTTCGAGCTGCTCGGCCGCAAAGTTCAGCGAATCGGCAATCGCCTTCCAGCCATCCAAGCCGCTCTTCGGGTCCGACCAGGCCATGACCACGTATTTGCTGCCGAGAATCAGATTCATGTCGCGGGCCCGTCCGATATTCTCTTTGGTCATGTAAGAGCTTTCATTGTGCGTCGAGAAGCAGCGGATGCCCAGGTCGTCCAGCAATTTCCGCATCTGTTTGGTCTGGCTCTCGTCCCACTCGAAATACGGCGCGTAGAACTCGACACACTGAAATCCCATCTGCGCGACGGCGCGCACGGTGCCCTCAGTGTCCTTCTTCAATTCGTTGCGAACGGAATAGAGTTCAAGCCCGATGGGGATCGATGCTACCGCGCGCGTCGAAAGAGCCCACGGCAGCACGGCGGAATAAGCTAGAAATGAGCGGCGCGATAAAGGGTTGATTGGCATTGCCGCATCCTACTTGAGATTCCGGGGATTTCATTCGATTTCGTCGATGCGCCGTTTGCTTCGACGAGCTAGGCGGCGTCACCCACTCTGACAAACCCATTTTCAGTGGGGTTGGTTCGCGGGCGGCGCGGTCTGCGGAGGCGCTTGCGGAACGGTTCGTTCCGGGTTCGACTGCTCGGCCCTGGCTTTTCGAGCTTTGGTCAGCAGGCTCTCCTCGCGGCGCACCATTTTTTCCATGTCCTCAAGACGGTGAAAAACTTCCAGTTCGGCGTTGGCCTTGTCCTGCTGTTTGCTGCGCGTGTACAAGAGGAACAGTTGGTAGTGCGCTTGCGTGTTGTCCGGGCTGAGGGGAAGGACCCGTTCGAAATACCGCATCGCTTTTTCCGTTTGTTTCTCTCTGGCGTAGGTGCGCGCCAGATCGAAAAGAGCATCCACGTTCTCAGGGTCCAGGGTGACTGCCTGCTCCAGCTCTTTTTGGGCTCCTTCCAGATCGCCTTGCTCCAGGAGGATAAAACCCATCCCCGCGCGCGCTCGTACGTGTTTGGGATCAATCTTCAACTGTGCCTGCAAATGCTCTTTTGCCTGATCCATCTGGCCCTGCGCGCGGTAGCAGTAGCCGATCAAGTACTCGATATCTTCGGTGTTGGGATCCAGCTTGGCTGTTTTCTCGAAAGCCGCGGCGGCGGCCGAATAGTTTTCCGCCCGAAAGAATGCATTTCCCAGGCTCAGATTGTAAAGGGCCTGCGCGGAGTCCAGCTCCGCCGCGCGCTGATAACTCTTTGCGGCCAGCTCCCAATTGCCCACCGCGAATTCTTCGCGTCCTAAAACATAGTCGTATTGCGCGCGATCCGGCGCGCGCGCGGTAGCGTGCTGGAATTCGAGGATGGCATTCTCGTGGTCCAGCCTTTCCGCCGCAATCAGCCCCAGGCGAAAGTGCGCTTCAGGGATCTCGGGTTTCAAGTCAGCGGCTTCCGCAAGAACCCTCACGGCATCATCCAAGCGCTTCAAGTTGTGGTAGGCGATGCCAAGATTGTAGACCACTTCGGGAGTGTTCGGGCGCAGCTTATCGACCCGCGAAAAAAGATCGGCTGCGCGCTCATATTGGTCTTCTTGCGCCAGCGCCAGCGCGAGATTGAAGAGCATCGCCGCGTCGTTCGACCGCGATTTTGCCAATTCGTCCGCGGCGGCCAGCGCTTCCTCCGTGCGGTTTGCTTTCAGCGCAGCTCGCAGAAACAAAAAGGTGATGGCCGGGTCATTTCCTTGTAGTTTGCGCGCAATGTCGAAATGCTCCGCGGCCTCCTCATATTCCTTCAATGGCGCCAGCAGCATAGCGAGGTTGTAGTGCGCCCGAGCGTTTTTGGGATCGAGCTTCACTGCCAGTTCCAGTTCTTTGCGTGCGAGCGGTATCTTGCCTTCCTGGAGAAGCAGATTTCCCAAGTTGCCGTGGACCGCCGCGAACTTAGGGTCCAGCCGAATCGCTTCGCGGTATTGCGCTTCCGCCGAAGCGGGCTGCTTCAATTGTTCGTAAACAAAACCTAGCAGGTTGTGTGGTCCAGGAGAGGAAGGAGCCAGCTTGGCGGCCTGTTTCAGCAGCGGTTCAGCCTCCTGGAATTTGCCGGTTTGCATCAGCGCCCCGGCCGCCTGCAGCGCTTTTTCCGCTTCTGGATTTGCCCGTGGCGCTGTGACCGCTGGTTTTTGCTGCGCAAAAGAAAGACTACCCAGTAGAAGCAACATCCCTGCTGACAAAGCGATCGTGAGGCACAATTTCACTTTGGCTGCTCGTTCGAAACGCCCTTTCCTTCAACAATGGTGAAGACACGGTTGATTACGGGTAGCGTGACGATTTCTTTCTCGCCGTCGGGCCAGCGAATCTCCAACTTGTCCACCTGCTTCGCTTTTCCAATTCCGAAGTGCAGGCGCAGGTCGTTGCTCGATATATAGCTTCCTCCGCTGATCACGTCGTTGCGCTGCGTCATGCCATTGGCCGTGAGGAACGCCTTTGCCCCGATGGCATCGCGTGGACCCTTCGAGCCGCCAACCAACTTCAGATCCACCCAATTATTTCCGTTATTCACCACATTTCGAAGAAGAACGGGCGGCCCATCGACATTGTTGAGCACCACGTCGATCTTGCCGTCATTGAAGAGGTCACCAAACGCTGCGCCACGTGCGCACACCACGTCGGCCAGGCCGCTGTTGGTTGCTGCGGGCACCACCTGGAAGCGCTTGCCATCCTGATTGTGAAAAAGCAGTGGCCGCTGCGCATACGTCATTCCCCAATCATTTTGGTCCACACCCGGATACACGTGGCCGTTAGCGTCGAAAATGTCCTTCCAGCCGTCGTTGTCGTAGTCGAGGAATCCCGTGCCCCAGCCGAGGAAGGGAATCGTCACCGCCGCGACACCGGCCAAAAAACTCACGTCCGTAAAATTTCCATCGCCTTCGTTTTTGTAAAGCGTGTAGTAGTCGTCGGAAAACGTCGTCACGTAAAGCGACAAGTGCCCGCTGTTGTCATAGTCGCCGACGCCCAGTCCCATCGCCGCCTGCTCGCGCCCATCGTCCTTCAGGGCAAATCCCGATGGATAGCTGGCATCTTCGAAAGTGCCGTCACCCTTGTTCAGAAAAAGATAGTTCGGCACGGAGTCGTTGGCCACTGCCAGGTCCAGCTTCCCGTCATCGTTCAAATCCGCAAAGACCACGCCGAAGCCGTAATAGCCCTTCTCATTCGAAACGCCGGCTTTCTTACTCACGTCGGCAAATGTGCCGTCCCCTTTGTTGTGAAAAAGATGGTTGTGCTCGCCCGGCAAGCCGCGCGGTCCGCACATCACCGGTTTGCCGCGGTACTGGCAAAAGCTGTATTGCGTTGCCGCGGTTCCCGCGATCGGCGGATTGTTCATGTCGAACTTCACGTATCCCGTGACATAGAGGTCCAGCTTACCGTCGCCGTCGTAGTCGCCAAACGTTGCGCCGCTTGACCAGACAGGTTGATCGCCGCTCACCGCCACGCCTGCTTTTTCTGCCACGTCGGTAAACGTTCCATCATGATTGTTGTGATAGAGGCGGTTCTTGCCGTAGTTCGTCACGTAAAGGTCCGGCCATCCGTCATTGTCGTAGTCGCCGACCGCCACGCCAAAGCCCCAGCGGTCGTTCGACACGCCGGCCTTCTCGGTGACATCGGTAAACGTTCCATCGTGATTGTTGTGGTAGAGCGCGGCGCGCGGCGGCTTCTGCTTGCCGCGCAGCGCATCGAATGTCGAGCCGTTCACCAGATAAATGTCCGGCCAACCATCGTTGTCGTAGTCAACGATCGCTACTCCGGAGCCTGGCGCCTCCAGGATCACGTTTTTCTCCGGCGAACCGGAGACGTGATTAAATTTGTCCAGCCCCGCTTTCTTCGTCACGTCTTCGAAAATGATTGGGGCACCGTCCACGAATCCGCCAGCTGTAATCGGCCTATGCTTCTCGTCCAAAACCGGCGCAAAGACCCCGCCGGTGGATGCGCCGCCGGATTGCGCAGGCGCTTGAGCCTTGGGCGGCTCTTGCGTTTTGTTCTGCTGCGGTGGGCCCGCGAAACCCACGGGCACGAGGGCTGTGCTGAGGAGACAGGCAAAGGTCATTCGAATCGATTTGTGCATAAGCTCCGTCATTTTTCCTAGCGGCCTCGTATCACGGTTTCGTATTCTCCATGCCCATTCCCCCCGCCGCCCGCCGCTCCCGGTTCAAGCGATCGACTTCGGCAAACTCTTTAGCGGCTTCGTCTTTGCGTCCCGCGCGCTGCAAGCTCAGCGCCAGCTGATAGTGGACTTCGGGGCTCTTGGGCGACTGCCTCGCCGCCTCTTGTAGATATCGGATGCTGTCTTCGAGGTTGCCGGTTTTTGCCAGCAAGCGCCCCAGCGCCATATTCGTTTCGAAATTGGAGGGATCGAGCTCGCGCGCCTTGCGCAGTTGCGCCAGAGCCTCCTCGGTATTGCCAATTTTGCCCAAGATCCCGCCCAGACCCACGTAGCCGCGTGGATCACCAGGACTGACCCGCTGCAGCTCCTTGTACTGCGCGATCGCCTGGTCTTGGTCGCCAGCGACTTCCAGGACCGTCGCCAGCAAAAAACGCGCCTCCGGGTCCGTTGGACGCAAGGAAACGGCCTTTTGCAAAGCCACCGAGGCACCCGCGGTGTCGCTGCGCGCATAGCGCGACCTGCCCAGATACAACTCCGGATCGAAGGAGTTCGGATCCATCTCCACCGCGCGGCTCAGTTCGGTTATGGCTTCGTCATACCTCCCCTGAGAGGAGAGCGTGATCCCGACAAGCGTGCGCGCATCGACGGAGCTGGCATCCAGGGTTGAAGCCCGCCGCGCCTCCGCCTCAGCCTCTTTCGAATGATGCGAATTCTCGAGCGCCAGCGCATTCAAGTAGGCGACAAGGAACGATTCGGGCCGCGCCGCTGCGAGCGGGCCCAGGATGGAAGCCGCTTCACCCCACTTGCCCATTCGAACGAGCGCCGCACCCAAATCTTGGCGCGCGGCCAGCGAATTTGGATTGATCTGCAACGCGCGTCTGAAGCTTGCGGCGGCCGCATCCGGGTACCCAAGATCCGCCGAGAGCAGCCCCTGTGCATATTCCAGCCGCGCGTCCCCCGGCGGCAACTGGTCCTTCAGGATACGAAGCTGGACTCCCGCGGCCGGGAAGTCCTTTTCCTTGCGAAGCGCGGCTACCAGCTCGAATCGCAAGTCCGTTTGGTTGGGATAGAGTTCCAGAGAGCGTTGCAGATGCTCGATGGCCTCTTTCGAATCTCCCCCGCTGGCCAGCAGCGCGCGCCCCAGGAGCCCATGCGCGGCGTAGCTCTTGTCCTCCAGCGCCAGCGCTTTACGGGTCTCCGCGGTGCTCTCCGCCGGTTTTTGGCTGAGCAACAGCCCATAGGCCAGATTGATATGGAATTGCGCGTTCGAAGGAGCAGCTTCGGCAGCCGCGTGGAGATCGGCGAGGGCGTCAGGCACCCGGTTGAGCTGCAGCCGCAGCAAGCCGCGCGAACTCAGCAGGGAAGCGTCTTTCGGATCCGCCGTAAGCTTGGCGCTCAGCTCACCCTCGGCCCTCTCCATGGCCTTTGCCGCAGGCGCAAATCGCTCCTGGTGAGAGAGTTCCCCTGAAGTCTGGCCTAGCGCGCACAGTGGCAAGGTCGATGCCAGCAGAAAAGCAGTTAGCAGCCGCATCGATATTTTTTCGCGCAAGCTCATGAACGATTCATTGTAGCAAGGAGGGAAGAGTTCTCGCACAACCCCAAAAAAGCTCGGCCAGGGCGCTTGCCCTGGCCGAGGAAGTCCCACCCGATTGAAACGCAACCTAGAACAGAATCCGCGCACGATACTGGAAGATGCGCGGCGGTAGCCACGTGTTCTGGAATACGCCGAACCCTGATCCAACTGTGGCATTGGGAACCAGAGCGTTGGCTTGGTTGAAGATGTTGAACCCTTCCAGTCCGAGCTGCATTTTTATGCGCTCAGTGAGCGTCAGGTTCTTGAACAGGGACATGTCCGTCCGGAAGTAACCCGGCCCGGTAAAATGGTTTCGGCCGGAGTTTCCATAGCAGAACTGGTTTCCTGCAAGGTTTTTGTAGCACGTCGTGCCCGCGTTGGCCGGATTGGTTCCATCGGTAAAAGCAGCGCCATTGAGAACGCCGTTCACGTAAGCGGGCCCAACGAGGTTTGCCGGTACGCCGTTCTCAGTCACCGTGAAGTGTTGGCCGGAACTCCCATTGAGCACGACGTTCCACTGCCAGCCACCGATAACCTTGTCGGCGGCCGTACTCATGCTCCCACCAAACCTCTTGCCTTTTCCAAACGGCAGATCATACAGGGCACTGGCGACAAAAAGATGGCGGTGGTCGAGAGCCGAATCGGATCGGTCCGCATTGAGGTTCAGAGCATTGATCGGTCCACCCACATTTCCTCGCTGATCGCCGGGATTCCCGAACAGGCCGGAATTGTTATCCCGGTTGTGGCTGAACGTGTAAGCCACCGTCGCGACGAGCCCCATCGAGTAGCGCTTTTCCAGCTTGGCTTGGAGCGAATCGTAATCCGCGTTTGCGCGGCCCTCGAAAGTCCGCACATCACTGAAAAAGCAAGTCACGGGCGTTGTGCTAGGTGGAGTAGGGGCCGGGCAGCCAAAGCTCCCACTGGTCACCGAGAGGCTTCCAAGTCCATTGCCATTTGCGCCCAGTTGCCGTTCAGCCAAGAGATGCCGGCTACGGGTTCCGGCATATCCGATGTCCAACAGGTAGTTGGAAGCAAACTGATATTCCAAGCTCAGATTTCCTTCATACACGGTCTCATTCTTGAAGTTCGAAGGAATCGTATACAGCGTTGTACCTGTCGTGAGCACCGGCGGATTCGTGACGGTAGCCACCGGAGGCCCAAAGTCGAAATTGGCCAACGTGCCCGGTGCCGGGCTGAAGACTTGATTCACGTTGGGAGGATTCAGGACGAGCGGATAGTCGCCACCAAAGCCTTCTACGGCATAGAAGCTGCCTGCACCCCCTCGAAGGACATATTGCTTTTTTCCTCCGAAGGAATAGGCGAAGCCTGCACGGGGACCGATGTTGTTGTGCCGCGTGCTGGAGAGGCTGTTGCCACTTCCGGTCGCCCGCGCCAGGGTCAGCGTGGTCGTGTTAAAATTGCCAATGCGGCCCTTATCTTCGCCATAGAGCGGGAATACATCCCAGCGCACTCCCAGATTCAGCGTCAAACTGTTGGTCGCTTTCCAGTCGTCCTGGACGAAGAAGGAGTACTCGGTGGACTTGAGCACGAACGGATTGTCTCCGCCTGCCACTGTCCCGCTGTTGGAAAAATCAGCATTCGAGTTGTGACTCAGTAGCGCGTCAGCTTGGTTCAGGAATGTCCGCGTCCCGTTCCCCCAGGCAAACGCTCCCTTGAGGTCTCCAAAACCACCCGAATCAAGCTGATCGATCTCTCGTGGCCGGATTTCAACGCCACCCTTCCAGGAATGCTTGCCCCGAATGTAGGTCACGGAGTCCGCCACATAGTAGCTTTTTGATTTTTCGAGAAAGATTCCGCCATCTCCTGTGAATTCCAATTGCCCGGGCGGATTGCCACCACCGAACCCGATCAGCGCTCCACCTGTGGTTGCCGGAGTTCCCTTGTTACAATTTGGGATACCTATGTCATTACACCAAGTCGGACTGATGCCGCAGGCCCCTTCCACTCCACAGTTTGTAATGCCAAGTTCAACCGAGGTATAGCCGAAGCGCAGTTCGTTCAGCAGCGTCGGCTTGAAGATGTGTGTGTCCGTAACAACCACTTGCCGCGTATTCCCCAGCTCGTTGCCAGCGCCGAAGCCTGCAGTGGGCAGAACAGGAAAGAAGTTGGCCCGTTCTCGCAACTGGTTGTCTCGCGTGTAGCGGCCCGAAAGAGTGTTCTTATCCGAGAAGCGGTAGTCGCCCTTGACATCAAAGGAATCAATCGTCTCCTTGTTCCGCCGCACTCCCACGTAGTTGGGATTGGTCCCGGAATTTGGATCGAGCACACCGGGAATATTAGGCACCGGGAATTCGTTGAAATATTTCTGTGCCACCGGACTGAAATCCGGTCGGCTCGTAAGGTTTGGAATAACGTTGCCAGGGAACGGGGCGCACGTCGATCTGTTACCCGGAGTCGTGCAGTTTGCAGGATCAACGATTTGAATATTCTTTGTCGGATCAGGATTTAGAAACGCCGAGAAATCGCCGTTTCTCGCTCCCTGCGTCGGAACCGCGGTTTCAAATTGCGTTGGGATCAAGTTCCGCTGCCCCAGATAATCTCCAAAAAAGAAAAGCCTGTTCTTGATGATTGGCCCGCCGACTGTAAATCCAAACTCATTGATGTGCGTGGTCGTCTTTGGCAAGAGGAATTCTGCGGTTGCCACTGAATCCCCGTTCTTGATCGCTTGTGCGCGCGCGGCGCCAATACCAGGATTAATCGCGTTCAGTGCCGTGTTTTGGCCGTAATAAGAAGCCGTTCCGTGAATGCTGTTGGTGCCGGACTTGTAAGTTGTGTTAATCTGCGCGCCGCCACGGCCCGCTTCCGCTTTGGCCAAGCTGGTTTCCACGCGGAACTCTTCAATCGCGTCGGGATTGGGGAAAACACCGATCTGACCGAAGATTGGTTCGTTGTCGTCCACGCCATCCAAAGTAAAGTTATTGTTGCCAGGGCGTAATCCGTTCGCCGTGATTGCCGAGCCGCCCGAGCGCCCAAAGCGCGCTGCCGGCGTGTCTCCGCGGCTATCTGTTATGCCATTGCCTCCGGCGTTTGGGTCGCCTTGGTTGAAATACGATGAATCCGTCAGCACCGCGGTGATGTCCCGGCTCACGCCTGGTGTAAGCAGCGCAAGATTCGTGAAGTTTCGATCGCGCAGCGGCAGCTCGGTGATCTGACGCCCAACGATAACCGTTCCCTGCGAGCTCGTCTCCGTGTTCAAGAGTGGTGTTTCAGACGTGACTGTGACCTGCTCGCTGCTCGAACCCACTTGTAGGGCGAGATCCACTTCGCGCACGTCCCCGATTTGTAGCTCAATGTTGTCACTCACGGCCGTCTTGAACCCTGCCTTCGTCGCTTCCACCTTATACATGCCGACCTGCAAAACGGACGGCACGACAAATCGCCCATCGTCATTCGTGGTGGCATCAAACGTCGCGCCCGTATTGATGTTCGTTACCTTCACGGTCGCGCCGACAACGTTCGCTCCACTCGGGTCCGTAACCCGCCCTGTTATCGAAGCGCGGTCGTTCTGCGCGAAAACCGGCGCGCACACCAGCAGAATTGCCATCACCCAGCCCATGAAACGCAGGGTAGCCCTGATCATAAAGCTCCTCTTCCTCGACGGAATCTCAGTTCTAACGTGACTGCCGTGGCACCCCAAACAACCCTTCGCTGAAGCGACTGAACCTCGCTCGCGGAGGGATTCCTCATGTAACTGTCACGACTCCCCCTCGACGTGGGAAGGGCACAATTGGACCCAGCAAACTCCTATTTACGATGCGTCTTATCAATTAAATTGCATCATGGGGAAGTCTCACTCCGTTTGATACGGTTACAGCCGATAAAGCATGCCCTTGCAGTCAGTTCCGCACCTTGCTACCCTCTTGTTACATCGATGTAACAGGATGCCTGTGACCGAACGCGCGCAAAGTCTTGGGCAGATTGAACGCCTTGCCAATAGCCAGACCCTCCATGGCTCAGAGTCCCTGTGCAAGTTGCTACGCTACCTGGCCAAGCACGCCCTGGACCACCCGGGCGCTCCCCTCAAGGAGTACCAAATTGCAACTGAGGTCTTCGGTCGCCAGACCGACTTTGACCCCCAAGTGGATTCCATGGTTCGCGTGCAGGCTGGGCGCCTACGCACCAAATTGGCGGAGTACTACGCCTCGGAAGGCGCCGAAGACCCGATTTGGGTTGAGTTGCCGAAGGGCACCTACGTTCTCACCTTTCACCACGGCGCTCCCGGCTCCGTGCGAAACCATTCCGCCGTGTCCTTCGATCCCCGCCATGAAATCCGCTACGATGCCGGCTCCCAAGCCGCTCCCCGCAAATGGATCGCCGCCGTTGTCGTGCTTTCCATTCTCCTGGCGGCAGCACTGGTCACTGCCGGGGTCCTCTTCCTGGAACGAAAGAATGGAGATGTCCAAGCTAGCGCCGATATCCCACAGGCTCCCGCCGCCTTCCACATTTTCTGGAAAGGCTTCATCACCGGCCCAGAAGAGCCTTGGGTGATTTTCAGCAACGCCGCTTTCACGGGCCGCCCGGACATCGGCATGCGGTACTACGATCCCGCGCGCGATTCCAAAACGCAGATCCTCGACCACTACACAGGAGTGGGCGAAGTTTTGGCCGTCCACGAACTTGACACCGTTTTCGGCATGCTTCGTCAGCGCCTTCGCGTCAAGCGCGGCTCCCTCTTCTCTCTCGATGACGCCAAGAACAACGACCTCATCTTCATCGGCTCGCCTTCGGAAAACCTCTCCTTGCTCGACATCCCCGGCACTCAGGAGTTTATCTTCAAGCAGGTTCCCTCCGGCCCGCGCGCCGGAAACATGGAAATCATCAACATGCATCCGCAGTCCGGCGAACCCAAGGAAGTCCTTGCCACCGCCGCAAACCAGCCGCTCGTTGAAGACTACGCAGTGATTGCTCTTGTGAAGGGATTGAATCCTTCGAGATCCGTTCTGATCCTGGCAGGTACCACCACCATGGGCACGCAAGCCGCCGTCGAATACATCTGCCGCGAGAATTCCCTCGAACAGCTCCTGCTGCGCCTCGCAGTTGCTCGCTCCGGCGAGCTCCGGCCGTTCGAAGCATTGATTCACGTCAAGGTTGCGCGTGGTGTGCCTGTAGGAAGCGAACTCGTCGCGGTTCGCCGCGGAGCCTCGTAATACTCGCGCGTGTAATGCACTGAATTTCTGAATTCAAAAGCTATTCTTTTCGAGTCGCTGGTTTGGACGTGCTGCCTGGCACTATGCTTCGTACGATCACATACAAGACTGGAATAAACAGTAGATTCAGCGTGGTCGCTGCGATCATCCCGCCGAACACCGTTGTGCCCACGGAAATTCGCCCGGCCCGCCCAGCTCCTCGCGCCAAAACAAGTGGAACAACTCCAAGGATGAAGGCCAGCGACGTCATCAGGATCGGCCGCAGCCGGATGCGCGCCGCTTCGATCGCTGCCTCCACAACCGACATGCCCTGATCCCGCAACTGCTCCGCAAACTCTACAATCAAAATCGCGTTTTTACTTGCCAGCCCGATCAACATCACCAGCCCAATCTGGCAATATACATCGTTCTGCAAACCTCGCAGGTCCTGCGCCCCGATCGCTCCCAGCAGCGCCACCGGCACCGCCAGCAGCACGATGAATGGCAGCACGTAGCTTTCGTATTGCGCCGCCAGCGTCAAGTACACCACCACCAGCCCCAGCGCAAAAAGAATCAGCGCTTTTCCCCCGGATTCAATCTCTTCCCGCGACAGTCCGCTCCATTCGAAACTCATTCCATTCGGCAATGTCTTGGCCGCCAGCGCTTCCATCGCCGCAATTCCGTCGCCGCTGCTCTTTCCCCGCGCCGCGTTTCCGTTGATTTCTGCCGACCGGAACAAATTGTAGTGACTGATCACCTGGGGATTCGCCGTCTGCTCAACCGTAACCAGGTTTCCCAACGGGATCATTCTCCCATTGTCCGAGCGCACGTAATACTGCCCCATGTCCTTTGGCTCGGAGCGAAATCTCGACTCCGCTTGGACGTACACCCGGTACGAGCGATTGTTGAAATCGAAATCATTCACGTACACCGACCCCATGTACGTTTGCAAAGTATCCGTAATCTGCGTCAGCGGAACTTGCAGGCTCTTGGCTTTCTCCCGGTCGATGCGTACGAGATACTGCGGGTCATTCGAAGTAAAACTTGTAAACAGTCCCGTGATTTCCTTGCTCGCGTTTCCTTGTGCCACCAGTTGATTCGCAGTTTTGGCAATGTCATCCAGCGTGTTCCGGCCCAGATCTTCCAGCTCAAATTGAAATCCGCCGAATTGCCCCAGCCCTTGCACCGCCGGCGGATTGAAAGGCACCACCAGCGCGCCGGCAATCCCTGCCAGCTGTCCTCGCAGCCGCCGAATCACCGCAGCCGCCGAATGCTCCTCACCCTTGCGCTGGTCGAATCCCTGGAGGTTGGCGAAAATCATTCCACGGTTCGGAGCGTTGCCCGTGAAGCTGAATCCCGCAATGCTGAACGCGCCTGTAATCTCCGGCACGTGCGAGAGCTGCTCCTCCACTTTGGCGCAAATGTCCCGCGTGTACGTCAGCGAAGCGCCCTGCGGCGACTGCACGATGAACATGATGTAGCCCTGGTCGTCTTCCGGAATAAAAGCGCGCGGCACGCGTTCGTAGATCAAGTAGGTGCATCCGAGAAGCAGCAGAAAAACCACCGTGGCTACAAGCCTCCAGCCCAAGACATGTTGCAGCGCGGCTTGATACCAACGCGTTCCAGCCGTAACGATCTGGTTGAATAGTTTGAAAAACCACCCCTGCGCCCGCTCACGATGTCGTCCCAGAAAGATTGCGGAGAGTGCCGGCGTCAGCGTCAGCGCGTTGAACGCCGAAATCGAAACCGAAAACGCAATCGTCAGCGCGAATTGCCGGAACAGAATGCCCGTCGTTCCGGGAAACAGCGCCACCGGAACGAACACCGCTACCAGCACGAGCGACGTTGCGATCACCGCTCCCGCCACTTCTTTCATCGCCACCGAAGCCGCGTTGTGCGGCTCCGTAATCCCTTCGACGACGTGGCGCTCCACGTTTTCAATCACCACGATGGCATCGTCCACCACCAGCCCCGTCGCCAACGTGATTCCAAACAGCGTCAGCGTATTGATCGAGAATCCCAGAATCTTCACGAACACGAACGTGCCAATCAGCGAAACCGGGATCGTCACCGCCGGGATGAACGTGCTCCTCCAGTCCTGCAGGAACACGTAAATCACAATGACCACCAACACGATGGCTTGCAACAGCGTGATCAGCACGTCCCGGATCGATTCGCTGATGACCGTGGTCGTATCGAACGCCACCGCATACTTCAAGCCCGGCGGAAAGTTCTTTGAAAGTTTGATCAGCGCTTCCTTCACCGCCCTGTCCACGTCCAAAGCGTTTGCGCCGGGAAGCTGCGTCACCGCCAGTCCGATGGCTTCATGGCCGTTGAATCGCAAGAGCGATCCATAATCTTCCGCGCCCAGTTCCGCGCGCCCCACGTCCTCCAATCGCACCAGTGTTCCGTCCGTCCCCGTTTTCAGAATCAGATTGTCGAATTCCGCCGCTTCCGTCAGCCGCCCCAGCGCCCGCACGCTGAACTGAAAGTTTTGCCCGTTCGAAGCCGGCTGCTGGCCGATCTGTCCTGCGGCCACTAGAATGTTTTGCTCCTGCAGCGCATTCAGCACGTTCGAAGCGCTCAGCCCGCGTTCCGCCATCTTCGCGGGATCGAGCCACAACCTCATCGCATACTTACGCTCGCCAAAAATAATCGCGTCGCCCACGCCCGGCACGCGTTTGATCGCGTCCTTCACATACACGTCGATGTAGTTGCTCAAAAAGAGCCCGTTATACTCGCCGCTTTCCGAATACACTCCGGCGGCCAGCACAAACCCTGTGGCTTGCTTGGTGATGATCACGCCGGTGTTCTTCACCGCGTTGGGCAGCCGGCCCAGCGCCTGGCTCACGCGATTCTGCACGTCCACCGCGGCCAGGTCCACGTCGCGCGTCACGTCAAATGTCACCGTAATCGCGCTGCTGCCGTCATTCCCGCTGTTCGAGGTGATGTACTTCATCGATGGTACGCCGTTGATCGCCTGCTCCAGCGGAATGGTCACGGCGGACTCAACCGTTTGCGCGTTGGCTCCAATGTAGATGCTGGTCACCACCACTTGCGGCGGCGCTAGATTCGGAAATTGTGCGATCGGTAGCGTAGGAATGGAGATCGCGCCCGCCAGAATAATGAACAGCGCGCACACCGTGGCAAACACCGGGCGTCGAATGAAGAAATCAACGAACAAGGCCGGATTCCGTTTTCGTTTGGATTGGAGTATCGCGGCTCATTTTTTGCCGCCGCTACTTTGCTGCGCTGCCCTTGCTGGCGTCTTGCATCTGCTCGCTGACGGGCATGCCGTCCTGCAAAAATTGCGTCCCGGAAACGATGATGTGATCGCCCGGTTTCAATCCATCCAGCACCGCAAAATCATTGCCGATGGCATCGCCCAGCTTGATCACCCTTTGCCGCGCTACAGTTCCTTTGCCTTCGTTCACCGCGAGGTACGCAAAGAACTGTCCATTGATCCGCGTGACTGCCAGCACAGGGATCACCGGGCCTTCATGTGTTCCCCAGGTGATTTGCGCGCGCACCTGCTGCGCCACGCGCAGCTTTCCCTGCGGATTGGTAATCAGCGCCTTCGCCAGAATCGTCTGCGTATCCGTTTCCACTTGCGGCGATACAAATGTGATTTGCGTTTCGATTCCCGCTTTGCCCGCGTCATCCACCAGCCGCACGGGAAGCCCCACTCTGAGATTCTTCCCGCGCTCCGCCGGAACGTAAATGTACGCCTCCAGCGCCCCCGGCTCGTCGATGGTCGTCAGCATCGTCGCCACCGTCACGCGGTCGCCCACCCGCACCGGAATGTCTCCCACAACTCCGGCCATCGGCGAACTCACGCCGTAGTACCGCAGCTCCACTTTCTGCTGCTTCACCTGCTCGTCTTGGGATTTCAATTGCGCCAGCGCCGCGTCATAGTTCGTCTGCGCGTTGTCGAACTCCTGTTTGCTGATCACGCCGGCGGCGGACAACTTTTGTGCGCGCTCCAGTGAAACCTTCGCATAGCGCAGATTCGCTTCCTGCGCCGCCCGCGATGCTTCCTGGCTGTTGAGCGTGGCCTCCTGCTTCAGGGGATCAATTTGCAAAAGCTGCGTCCCCGCAGACACTTTGTCCCCAGACTTCGCAAAAATTTTCGTGATATACCCTTCAACCTGCGGATTGATGGCCGCCGAATGTCGCGACTTCAAAATCGACAAATACTCCGTCGTCTCCGATATTTTCACAGACGGCGCGATCTGCACTTGCACCGGCATGGCCGCCGGCCCTGCGGCCTGAGCGCCACCCGCGGAGCTTTTCTGGCAGCCCCCTACGAGACTTCCCGCCGCCACTGCCAGTAGAAAAATGCTTCCATACCGTGCCGCGCGCCTCGTCGGTCTTCCACCGTAAATTGAGATAGGGATATTCATCTCCGTCTTTATGGCTTCAAATCTTACGATACTCGGGACTCCCTGCAAAACCCGGGAAGGAGGGACTCTTATTGGACGCTTTCGAGAGAGATCGGTTACTTGAACTGCCTTGCTTGTGGTCAGTAGAAATCGCGGGAATCAATTCTCTTGCTGGAGAGCCCAAGCTGCAGCACGTCCATCTGCTCCGGGCGGTCAAACAATTTCCCCGGGAAAAAGATCTTTGCAACAACACGCACCCCGCCAAACGCCACGCCCAGCACTACCGCCACCACCATGAACAGGCCCGTAGCCAGGAAAATCCTGCTGAGAATGACCAGCCACGGCGGATCGGTGATGGTGTGCGTCGGCTGATTCCACGTAACGCGCGTCCCGTAATTCACCGCTCCGCGCAGTGCATCGCCAAATGTCTTCGAAGATGGTTCCAGCACCAGAGTGAGTAGCGAGGCATTGCGCTCGATTGTCGTGCCAGCCTGCTTCGCCGCCGGCGAGAGCGCTTGCTCCAAATGCCGCAAATGCTGCTCCGCAAGCTGCGGCGTCGGATATTCAATCAGCAGCACCACCGCTGAATCGTTGCCCCTGCGATACTCCGCAAGCATTGCCTCCGCGCCGGAGGCGAATCCCGCTTCGCTCGTAAGCCCCGAGAACTGTTCCTGCTTGAGCGTTGCCAGCCCATTCTGAAATCCTGCGGGGCCCAGTGCATACTTCTGCGTCCCATCCGTAAATCCTTTTGGCAGAAACGCACGAATCGGCGGCAGCGGCGTCTGGTCCGAATGCGCGCTTACCGCGTTCACCAGCGCCACCAAATCCGCCGTGGGAATCGCCGGCGTCGGCTGCACTTCAAGAATGGAGTTTCCTACAAGAACAAACAGCCTGTCACCATCCACCGCCGAAGTCCGATCCAGCAACGACGGATGCATCTCCGGATGGATCAGCGCGGTGTAGATCTCATACGCACTGCTGGGATCGCGGTATTTCTCCAAACTGACGTCAACCTTCGCGCTTCCCGAAGAGTACTCGCAATATTCGCCCGTCGTGCGCCCGCTCTCCTTCCAAAGCTTCAAGTAGTTGGCTGCCGCTTCGGTTTCAATCCATTGTTGACTTGGCTTGCCGGACCAGTTCCCAAAATGTGTGGGGAGCGCCATTTGCTGCGCGAACGAATACGGCGCGGCAGCCAGCGCCAGCAGGAAACCAGCAATGAGGCAAGTTTTACGCATCCCGGCTTCTATTTAGACTCCAAAAGCCTAGTTTTGGTTTCTGGATTGTTCCACAGGGGCGGCCGCCGCGGATCGCTTCCCCACGGGTTTCCCCGGGAGGTTGACCGTCACGCTGTTCATGCTCTGCAGGTAGCTGGCCACGCCCTGGTACAAGCCCTCCGCCACCTTCTGGCGCTGTTCGGGCTGTTTCAAAAGTTTCTCATCCGCCGGATTGCTCAAAAACGAAATTTCCGTGAGGATCGACGGCATGTCCGCGCCAATCAGCACCACAAACGGCGCTTTGCGCACCCCGCGGTTTCGAATGGATTTCCCGGATTTTTCCACTTTCTTCGAAAGCGAATCCTGTACGTCGATGGCCAGCTCTTTCGATTCGTCAATCTTTTCCGTCCGCGCAATCTTCATCACCAGATCCTGCAAGTCGTGCACACCCTCTTGCGCCGTGGCGTTCTCTCTCGCCGCCACCTCCATCGCCTCCGCTGTACCCTTCAAATTCAAGTAGTACGTCTCGATGCCGCGCGCCGCGTGATCCTGACTGGAATTCGCATGAATGGAAATAAACAGATCCGCCTTGGCCTGATTCGCAATGTTGGTTCGCTCTTCCAGCGGAATAAATGTGTCGTCCGCTCGCGTGTATACCACCTCTGCCCCGGGCAACTTCTGTTGAATGATCTTGCCCAGCCGCAGCGCTACGTCAAGGCACAGGTCCTTTTCCATTAATCCCGTCGGCCCGATCGTTCCCGTGTCGTGCCCGCCATGGCCCGCATCGATCACGATTCGGCCGATCTTCAGCCCCAGCGCCCGCGTCAGCGTGGACTGGCCGTCCCGCGTCGGCTGCGGCGCCGTCGCAGGCTGGATCAAATCCGGCTTGGCATTCCCGACTGTGGCCTTGACGGATTTCGCTTTTGTGTTTTTCGCGGCCGGAGCGGAATTGTGGGTCGCTGCCGGAGAGTTATTCCCCGCAACCGAGCCATCGATCGCGCTGCTCGAGTTTGCTGCCGTCGACCCGGGCGCAGAGGAGTTCACCGCCGAACTCTTCGATGCTACGTTGTGAACCGTTCCCGAACCTCCGGCTGGCGCGGCATTCGCATTCTCACTCGTATCGTCTTTCGCCGCTTGCTGCTGCCCGCTCTTTGCTTTGACGGTGCGCACCGGTGCGGAATCTCCATAAAGATCGATCAGCAGCTGTGAGGGATTTTTGGTTAGCGAAGCCGTATAATCCTTCACCCCGTTCACGTCCAACACCACTCGCACCACACCCTCATGATTCTGCGCCACACGCACAGCCGTCAGCAGGTTGCCGTCCACGTGAATATTTCCGCGCGCCACTTCCGGCGTCAGCCGCGCGGCATGCAAATCGAAAAATATACGATCCGGATTCGCAATTCGCCCCGAAGCATACTGCACGCTGTCTTCGAGATCGATCGTCACCCGCGTGGCATCCCCATTTGCCGCGGCCCGGATTCGCCGCACCCGCGGTATTTCCCTGGAATCAGAATGCCCGGCCGATTTCCCGCCGGAATGCACTGGCGCATTTGCCCGCGCATCTTCTTTGGCCGGTTCGGCTGCCACGGAGTTCGCCCCCGGGGTCATCGTCGAAGTTTGCTCGTCGCTATTCTGCAGCAGCGCCAATTCCGCCAAAGCTTCCTGCACTTCCCGTTTTCTCGGCGAACGTGGATAGCGCTTCAAAAAATCTTCATACGTCTTCTTCGCCAGCGCCGCATCTCCCAGCTGGTCCCGCCGCAGCTTGGCCATCCGCAGAATCGCGTCCTGGCAATAGTGGCTCGCCGGATATTCGTGCACCAGGAACTGGTAGGAATCCACCGCAGACTGATAGTAGCTGCGCCCAAACCGGTCGCCCATCTCCGCGTACACTTCGGCGACCCCCAGCAGGGAATCCGGCACTTCCGCAGCACGCGGCGTAATCAGCGCCACGCGCCGATAGCTGGAAACCACCTGCTTGTAATCGGCCAGCGTGCGCTCCTCGGGGGATTTACTGTTCAGCGCGGCGCGCTGCTCTTGCGCGCGCGCAAATTGTGTGGTCGCGGCCTGCCGCTTCACTCCGGTGGTGGTATCCCCTGCCTCCGCACGCGCTCTTGCCGCTGAAATTGGCGCAGCGCCCGCCACTATCGCCAGCAACACAAAAACCGGCGAAAGACGGGCGAAGCTCAGGCGCAAAATTTTTTTGGCTGGAAACTTCAAACTACTCCCCCCCAGACGCAGCCTACACATTACCTCAACACGCCAAGCACGGTGCAAAACATCCTGTTTCCGGGGCGCAAAATACAACGCCCGAAACTAAGGACTAACCACTAAACACTTATAACTCTTTTTAGTCGTTGGTGAATACGATGCGGCCGGTCGGCGTGACGTCCCTGTGGATGGCGTGTGCATTGATAAACGCGTCCGCAAGACGCCCCGACCCCGGCCGGAAATAGGCATTCTGTACCTTTTGCACGTAATCCCGCGTTTCGCGAAACGCCGGAATGCCATGTGCCCGGTCAACGGCCCCCTCACCCGCATTGTACGCCGCCAACGCCAGATCCAGATTGCCATTGTATCGTTCCAGCAACCATTTCAAATGCTTGACTCCGGCGTCGATGTTCTGTTGCGGATTGAATAGGTCGTAAGCTCCGTATCGTTGTGCCGTCGTGGGAATCAACTGCATCAATCCGCCCGCTCCCTTGTGCGAATACGCCCGAGGATTCCAGTTCGATTCCGTTTCGATCACCGCGCGAACCAGTGCCGGGTCCACGTGGTGCCGGTCCGCCGCTTCTCGCACGAGTTTCTCCGCGCCGTCGCGGTCGATGCTTACCGCCGGACGTTCACGTCCCGTAAGAAAAGATTCAGCGGGCATGTAGATGGTTGCGCGCGGCTTCAGAGCGCCAAGCCTGATGGTCGCCGGAGGTTCGGCATTCACGAACAGCTGCCGTCCAGTGGTGTCCAACACCTTGGCGATCTGGGCGCTGGCGCCCGGCGCAAATAACCCTGCGCACAGGACCAGCGTTCCCATCAGAAGCCATGCCGTATGTGCCATGCGTTTTGCCATCATGCCTCGGGGAAGGCCAGCAACAATTTGGAACCTACCACGGAAGAAGTAGTTTTCGACATTTACCACATAACGGTCAATGTCCCTTCCGTACTAGGAGCCCCTACCGGGCGGTCTACCCTGGGGGGAGATCGCCTGGAGAGCGATTCATCTTGCGAAGCCGTGTTGGCAGGCATGTTCCTCGAAATCAGCCCGGCCGGCCGGCTTCTGGCGCTGGCCCATTATAGCAAGGGTTCCAGCAGGGAGGGGATACTCAATAGGGCACTTTTTAGGGCTGCCGTGTCCTTGCCGCCAGCCTCGGCCAGGTCCGGCCGGCCACCCCCCGACCCCCCTACCTGTTTGGCAAGTGCCTGTATCAGCTTGCCAGCATGGACTTTAGCGGTCAGGTCCTTGGTCACCCCCGCAATCAGCGCCACTTTGCCGTCTTCTGGCATCCCCAGTGCGACCACCCCGGACCCCAACTTCTGCCTCAATGTATCCACTAGCTGTCTAAGTCCTTCGCGGTCAACGTTTTGCACCTCAGCGGCGATCAATTTCACCCCTTTGACCGTCTGTACCCGCGCTGCCAGCTCGTCCACCTGGCTCAGCACCCCCTTGCGCTTCTGCGCCTCCAACTCCTTCTCAAGGTGCTTGGCGGTCTGTGTTAACTTTTCGACCTGGGCCAGGACGCCGTCTTCCCTAACGTTGAGGTGGCTGGCAACCTGACGTAGGATTTGCGCCTGTTGTTCATAATGCTCTAGGGCGCCGATACCGGTGACGGCAAAAATCCGCCTTACCCCTGCTGCCACCGACTCTTCGCTCACGATTTTCAGCACGCCGATGTCGCCCACGCGCTGCACATGCGTTCCCCCGCAAAGCTCCTTCGAGTAGAACCCCCGAGCCGCGCGCGGATCGGGAATCGTCACCACGCGCACGTTGTGCTCCGGATACTTGTCCCCGAAAAACGCAAGCGCCCCGGAAGCCAGCGCCTCTTCGAGCGAAGTCACATTCGTCTCGATCGGCGTGTTCAGCCGGATCTCGTCATTCACCTGCTGTTCGATGTCCCGCAATTCCTCCGCATCCACCGGCGCAAAGTGCGAAAAGTCAAACCGTAGCCGCTCCGGCGCATTCAATGAACCCGCCTGTTTCACATGCGTCCCCAGAACATTCCGCAGCGCCGCATTCACCAGGTGTGTCCCCGAATGGTTGCGAATAATCCGAGCGCGCCGCTCCGCATCCGCCACCACCGTCACGCGATCGCCCACGCGCAGCGTCTCCTTAGCCACCACTTTGTGCGCCACCAGTCCCGCGACGGGGTAGTACGCACCCTTTACTTCCGCAAGCACTTGCGACTCCGAGCTGTCGTAGAACGCGCCCGTGTCGGCCATCTGCCCGCCCGACTCCGCATAAATCGCCGTGCGGTCCAGGACGAACTCGCCGCTCTCCCCCGCTTTCAGCTCATTCACCGCCCCATTCTTCGTGATGATCGCTTCAATCCGGGCGTCCTTCGATTCAGTCCCAAAGTAAAAACACGGCTCCGTCTTGAACGTCTTCGCCAATTTCGCATAAGCCGGATTCGCCGCCTCCTTCGCCCCTCCCTTCCACGATGCCCGCGCTTTCGTCCGCTGCTCCTCCATCGCTCGGTCGAAACCCGTCTCTTCAATGTGTAGTCCGGCATCTCGAACGGCATCACGAATGAAATCTAGTGGCAGGCCGTATGTGTCATAGAGTCTAAAAGCCCACTCACCTGGATAAATTTTCTCTGCCCGAGTTTCATCAATAGCGACGACTTTCTCTCTCATGCCAATCTCATCGGGAGACGTTGTGGAGGCAGCCCTATCGAGCTGTCGTTTCAGCGCAATTTCTTGAAGGTCAGCTTCGAGCTTTTTCAGTCCAACAGCTAGAGTGCGCCCGAAGCGTCGCTCTTCACTGCGCACAATATCGGCAATGCGATTCTTATCCTCGATCAGTTCCGGATATGCGACCTTCATCAAATCGACGACAGCCGGGACCATTTGTGCCAAGGTTCCCTGGCGTTCACTCAATAACTGACTATGGAGAATTGCCCGGCGCATGATTTTGCGCAGGACATAGCCGCGGCCTTCGTTGGAGGGCAGGACGCCGTCAGCAATGAGAAACGTTGTCGCACGGGCATGATCCGCAATGACGCGTAAGGAAGCAGCACCACCTTTGCCTTCTTCGAGTTCCTCCTCGCTCTCAAAATCGACGCCGCAGAGTTCGGCGGCGCGCTTCATCAGGGGAATGAAAAGATCGGTGTCGTAATTGGAAATGACGCTTTGCAGGACCGCCGCGATGCGCTCTAGCCCCATTCCCGTATCGACTGATGGTTTTGGCAGTAGCGTGAAATTGCCGGACACGTCGCGGTTGAACTGCATGAAGACGAGGTTCCAGACTTCGACATAGCGGCCGCAGTCACAGGGGAACTGACAATCGGTGTGGCCGGATTCTGAGGCAGCAGGTCCCATGTCGTAATGAATTTCGCTGCACGGTCCGCAGGGACCGGTATCGCCCATGGCCCAGAAGTTGTCTTTGGCGCCTAATGCAAAGATGCGGTCCTCAGGAATGCCCTGTTCTAGCCAATAGCGGCGTGCATCTTCGTCAGGGACCGCGTCTGGGGTGGGAGTCTGCATCGACAGCTGCCCGTTGAAGATGGTCGCGTACAGCTTGTTCTTGTCAATGCCAAACCACTGCGGAGAAGTGATCAACTCCCACGCGTACGCAATCGCATGCTTCTTGAAATAGTCCCCAAACGAAAAATTCCCCAGCATCTCGAAAAACGTATGATGCCGCTTCGTAAACCCCACATTTTCCAGGTCGTTGTGCTTCCCGCCGGCGCGCACGCATTTCTGCGCCGTCGTCGCCCGCGTGTAATCCCGCTTCTCGAGGCCGAGGAAGACATCCTTGAACTGGTTCATCCCCGCATTCGTAAACAGCAGGGTAGCGTCCCCATGCGGCACCAGCGACGAGCTCCGCACCCGCCGGTGCACCTTGCCCTCAAAAAATTGCAAAAACTTCTCGCGTATCTCGTTGCCAGTCATTTTATTGGTGCCGTCACCCGTCACGTCCGCCCCAACCTCCACACAGATGAAATCAGCCGTCAAGGATATCTGCGCGGCCCCCGCATGACCGCATTATGGCAGAGGGGAAGAATCCGCGCCAACGATGGGAGACTCCCACTACTGAGGAACCCTCGATCTCGGTGAGGTCTTCGACAGTGAGCCAAGCGATCTTCGACGCCCTTGTTTTTTGGCCCTCTGTCATATAAAAGAGCACCTATGAAGCACACTTACACGGTTGGAATGCTGATTGTATTTGCAGCTATCTCTCTACCGACAAGTGCCCCTTATCTTCAGGCCCAGGCGAACTCCCCGTACACGGACACGACGGCGGACTTCCAACGCTTTCTGCAAGATATTCTTGACGCAACTAAGAAGGGCGACAAGCACAGAGTTGCATCTCTTTTAAAGAGCACCGAAGTTCCCAACTGCGATGCTTGGCTGCACCAGATGTACAAATCAGATTCGGCGGACAGTTGGATGAGCTTGTGCGATCCCAAAACCCTCGACTCAAAAGAAAAATCAATGAGAGAACTCTTTGCCGGATTCGCAAAAGAAGGCGGCGAGTTTTCCGCACGCAAAGTGAACGACAATCCGCAGGGTGGCGAAGGCGGACTTGAATCGGGAATGGTTCATGGCGGAAAAGAGCCGCTGGAAGTGTATTTCGCTTCGTGGAAGTCTCCAAACCAACCGAAAGAAGCCAAGGGTGAACCGATCGGCTATTTCTATTTTCTTGACGGAAGGTTTCGCTGGGACAGCCTCGTCTCATTTCCAAAAATCAAAATCAGCAATGCAAAATTCGTTCCCGCAAAACTCGTCAAGAAAGTGGAACCTGTTTACCCTACAGATGCAGCTGCTCAACACATCTCCGGGACCGTGCGCGTGTACTACGTGATCGGCGGCGACGGGGCGGTCTACAACGCCCATGCGCTTTCCGGCGAGGGGCTATCCGAGGACCCCTCCCTGCGAAAAGCTGCGGAAGATGCGGTCCTTCAATGGCGGTATCAACCAGCGACGATGGACGGCAGGCCAATTCAAACAAATGCCGTCACCGTTGACATTACGTTCTCTCCGAAGAGCTGACTTACCTTCTCGCCACGCCTTTACTCTTGCTTAGAGCGTGGCTCATCTAACAAATCGTGGAGGCTTTCGTGGGTGAAATGGTGCAGTTCAAGCGGCCTGACGGAAAAACTTGCCCGGGCTATCTGGCAAGCCCCAAAGCAGGAGCGGGCGCGCACGGCTTTGTCTGCATTCAGGAGTGGTGGGGGCTCAACGAACAAATCAAGAAGACCGCCGACCGCCTCGCCGAAGCCGGTTACCGCGCGCTTGTCCCGGACCTCTACCGGGGCAAGATTGCAAAGGCCTCCGATGAGGCCAGCCACATGATGGCCAACCTCAATTTTCCCGACGCCGCCGAGCAGGATATTCGCGGCGCCGTGCAGTACCTGAAGCAAACCTCGAAGAAAGTGGCAGTCGGCGGCTTTTGCCTGGGCGGTGCCCTGACCATCCTCGCCGCCGTGCGCGTCCCGGAGATGGACGCCGGCGCATGCTTCTACGGCATCCCCGATCTCCCCGCCGCCGAATTCAAGAAAATCAAAATTCCCCTGATCTGCCACTTCGCCAATCAAGATGGCTGGTGCACCCCCGCCAAAGTGAACGACCTCGAAGCCGCCCTCAAGCAATCCAAATCCAAATTCGAAATCTATCGCTACGACGCCCAGCACGCCTTCATGAACGAATCCCGCCCCCAGGTCTACGACCCCCCCAGCGCCAAACTAGCCTGGGACCGCACCTTGACCTTTCTGAAGACCACGCTGGCTTAACGCCCCCGGCACCAACCCTTGTAGGGGCGCACCATCGCTGCGCCCTCTTCGATTGTCAACGCGGCTTCAACTTAGGATTCTCCCGATCCCATTCCCATTTCATCGGATTCTCCGCAATGTATCTGCTCGCATCTGATAATTCTTGCCCGTCTCGCAATACGCGCTCGAAATAATTCCGTTGCCAAATAGGCCCGCTCCATCCGAGTTCCTTATGCGCGCGGCGCGCAACGATGGCCTTGAACGACCGCACAATCGCTCCGAGCGAACCCGGCTTCACTCCGCTGTTGGTTGCCTCGCTCGGAAGGGCGCAGCGATGCTGCGCCCCTACAAGAAGAGAAGGCATGATTGCGATCAGTCCGTGAAGGTGGTTTGGCATGATCACGAAGTCATGCAACGCGACTTGCGCAGAATGTCGTGGAATCGCTACCCAGCACTCGCGGGCCAACAGACCAAGCGCGCTGGGCGCGAAGCGGCCCTCCACGACCTGGCCAAACATACATCGCCTCTCATTCGCACAAATGGTGACGAAATAGACGTCCGGCAGCCCGTAGTCTCGATCCTTCAGCCGAATCGATCTCCTTCGCTTTTCGCCCTCGGCCTTGAGATCCATCGCAGGAACCGCGTGGCGTGTCGCCCCATTCCTAGGGCGCATTCGCCACATTCCTTTGTAGGGGTGCAGCATTGCTGCGCCCTCTTCGGTTTTCGTTCAAACCTAGCTTTTTCAAACGTTTGCAAGTTTCCCAGCGCCCACGATTCTATCATTTTTTGCTTCTGACTAAATAATATTTGACATAAGTAAACACATCTGCTACCCTGGGCCGTGATAATTCAACGCCAACCCGTTCCGTCTCTCGCTCCCCCCTCCTCCCGCTTCCCTTCTCCTTCACTCCTTGCCAAGAGCGCAAAATACCCACCATTTGTTTTCAATCACTTGCGCACTATATGGTACTCTGTAGCATCAAGAGTATCGCTCATCTCCTTTCCTTTCTTAGGCTTGCGCACTCTTTTGCAAAACAGGGGGGTGTGGGGGTATTCTTCCCAAAATGGAACGCTACTCCGGTTCCACCTCCGGCACCTCTTCCTTCACGATGGCTTTCAACTCCCGCCGTACCACATCCGCCGAAAATCCGGCCCGCAGCAGGCTCCCGTAGATGGAAGCCATCTTCTTCTCATCAATCTCGCCCCGGTACGACCGCAGTTTCCGCTCGATCCGCTGCCGCACCATCGTGCCTTCATCGGTCGTCTTGGCTGTTTCCTCCAGCGCCTCTGCAATTTGACGGTCTGGAATCCCCCGCGCACGCAAATCGCGTGCTACGCGGAATTTTCCCTGCTTGCGCGATTCCGTCCGCTGCCGCGCAAACTGTTTGGCATACCGCGCATCATCAATCAGTCCGCTCTCTTTCAGCCGGGCCATCACCAGTTGCACCAGCAATTTGTTTTCGCTGCGCCGCTCCAGCTTCCGCTTCATCTCCTGCACCGAATGCGCCCGCCGCATCAGCGCCCGCACCGCCACATCATAAAGCTCCGCTTCCGTCTCCAGTTGCCGTGGTTTCCCAAACATGCAGGAAGCATAGGAGGAAGCAAGCGACGAGGCAAGGGAATGAGGCACTCGATCAGTGGTGTGAAATTGCCGAGTGGCGGAATTGGAGCTTCCAGCTCCTTGCCGTAAGGAGTGGGGCAGACACGGCAGTGATGAGAAGAATCAAGACTGCGAATAGAACGAAATGACGATTTATCCGATGAAGGGTAGAGACTCCCCATGGCCTCGAACCCAACCAACCATCGGCATACTTTCCGATGATCAGCCATTGCAGGGAGCTCATTAGAAAAACGACGACAGCTGCGACGTACGAGCCTGCGTACGTCCCGACATGAAGAACGTTCAACGCTGGTGTCAAGAGAAGCCCGATCGGAACTGAAGCCAACCAGGAGGGTAAATCAAAAACCATTAGGAGCTGAAGAGACAAAGACTCGTAGTGGTAATGGAAAGACCTGCCAGCGAAAATCGTGGCGGTGGACCGTGTGGTGCCATCGAGATAGTTGGCAAATTCGCGCGAAGGAGGCTGCATGTTGGCAATGGTGAGCAGGAACCAAGCCGCGTGTAGGAGAACAAGCACCCACGCGAGGCGGCTGCGCTTGGCATCTGGGAGAAGACGCCGAAACTTAGTGAAGCGAGCTAGCACGGAACTCATTCTAGTGGAATTGGACACCGCAGGAGAGTTCGCGGTGCCAGGAACAACGTGCCTATTCTTTCGCGGGTCTTGCGCCGGGGAGGCGGCTCTTCAGGAACTTGATTTGGCCGTCGTGGTTGGACTCGTGTTCGGCAACGTGAAACCACTTGCCGTAGTTGTTGACCTTGAAGTCTCCGTCGGTCTCGATGATCGCCAGCCACTTATCGTCACGCTTGCGGAACTCGGCGAGATTCTTCTCGCGGGTTTCGTGGAGGGTATTGAGGTAGTAGTCGAGGCTGTTGCCTTTGATGGTCTTGCGCGCGGGCTCGCCGAGATTCATGGGGATGTCCCATTTTTTCTTGATGTCCTCGGACCAACTGTCCCACTTCATGCTGCCAAAGGTATTCATCCCGTAATAGGTTTCGGTGGCGGCAAGATGGAGAAGCAGCGCGCCGATGGTGTTGGCTTTGCCGTCGAGAAGAAAGTCGAGATCCTGCTGCGACATACCCTTGACGTTGTGAACGACTTGCATGCGCGTGAAGGCCAGCATGGAGACAAGGGTTCCGATTTCAGGGGAATAGCCTTGGCGAGGGCCAACGATCCAGGAGTCATCGTCCTGCGCAGCGGCGGATACGGGCATCAACGCGAAGCCGGAGAAACCGGTGGCAAGCGCGGCGCTGGCCTTCAGGAAGTCTCTGCGACTGGGCATGCATTCGGTTGGGAACATGGCGGCCTCCGTTCAGAGCACCACACGGGGCGAATCCCGTGATGAACGCGGGGATGATACTGCGGGCCAAGCGATTGAGCAAGCTAGGAGCGGAGGCCGAGGAACGAGCGTGCATCGGCCTTACTGAGGACGGATAACTGAAAACTGTGAACTATTTTCGGGCGAAGCGCTCGAAGTCGGCCATTTGGGATGCCATTTCCTCGCGGGCGGCGTCGGCGGCGGAGCGAATACCCTGGATGCGCAGCTTAAATTCGTCGGCGTTTGACGCGCGCGCCAGTGCTTCGTCGAGGGTGATGAGCTGCTTGGTGTAAAGATCGAAGAGCGACTGGTCGAAGGTTTGCATGCCGTACTGGCTGGTGCCGGCGGCGATGGCGTCGTGAATCAAACGCGTTTTGTCCGCGTTGATAATGCAATCGCGGATGTAACCGGTAGCGATCATGATTTCGCAAGCGGGAACGCGGCCTTTGTCATCGGAGCGTCGCACCAGCCGCTGCGAAACGACAGCTTTCAAAGTAGCCGCGAGCTGCAAACGAATCTGTTTCTGTTCCGGCGGCGGGAAGACCGCGATAATACGCTGAATCGTTTCCGTGGCGTCGAGAGTGTGCAGTGTGGAAAGTACCAAGTGGCCGGTTTCCGCGGCGAGCAGCGCGGTGGAGATGGTTTCGAGGTCGCGCATTTCGCCGACCAGAATCACGTCGGGATCCTGACGCAAGGCAGCGCGCAGCGCGGTGGAGAAATTCGCCGTGTCCACTTCGACTTCGCGCTGATTGATAAAACTTTTTTTGTCGCGGTGCAAAAACTCGATGGGGTCTTCGATGGTGATTAAGTGGTCGGCGCGATTGGCGTTGATGCGATCGATCATCGCCGCCAGCGTGGTGGACTTACCGGAACCGGTGGTTCCCGTAACCAGCACCAGCCCGCGCTGTTCTTCGCAAATTTTTGTGATGACCGCGGGAAGATTCAATTCTTCCGTGGTGCGAATTTTTGTGGGAATGACGCGCAGCACCATGCCGACGTTGCCGCGCTGCTGAAAAACGTTCACGCGGAAACGGCCCAGGCCCGCGACGCCGTACGCCATGTCCAGCTCCGCTGTTTCCTTGAACTTTTGCTTCTGGCGGTTGGTCATCATGCTGAAGGCCATCGAAAGCATTTCTTCGGGCGTGACGCGAGGCACATCGGTCAGCGGAGCGAGCAAGCCGTCCACGCGCAAATAAGGATGATTGCCGACTTTCAGGTGCAAGTCGGACGCTTTGTTTTCCACCGCGCGACGGAGAAGATCATCAATGCTGACGGCCATATCGTGTAAACCCCGCAAGAATGCTGCTAATAGCCGACACTAGCACCGGCCCGAAGAGCGGACAAGGAAGGAGAGCGAGCAGGTTGCGCGGTAGTTAACTGAGCCGAGGGACAGGTTTCGACGGCGACGAACAAAGTTCAGGGTTTATTCAGATAAAGGACATCGTAGAGCAAACCGGCCGCAAATCCTCCAGCGAGCGGGCCAACCCAGTAAACGCCGTGATGAGCCCAGTGCGTCGCTGCCACCGCAGGCCCGAAGGCGCGTGCCGG
>Ga0207111_10024_pt2 | contig 36908 bp, 27 predicted proteins | sample Alteio_BWMinHeat_71_FD_153577 | JGI IMG/M metagenome (GOLD analysis project Ga0207111, IMG submission 153577) | Enriched cells from forest soil in Barre Woods Harvard Forest LTER site, Petersham, Massachusetts, United States -... | ecosystem: Environmental > Terrestrial > Soil > Temperate forest >... | reverse complement strand
GCCGGTAGCGACTCCGTCGGTAAGCAGGGTCCCGGTATAGTCGACCGTCGAGCTGTTGCCAAATGGCTGCGCATTGATAAAAGACCCAACGCCATACGGCAGAGTGCTGACTCCTTCACTGATGGCACCGGTGGTCGGGTCATAAGCGCCAAAAGAGAGCGTGGTCGTGCTGGACTCAGGGGAGATAGTGAGGCTGATGCCGTTCGAGGATTGGCTGCCGGTATGGCCGGTGTCGCCTGCATAGTACGTATACACCGTATATGTGCCGCCGGGCAGGTCGTTGGTAACCAGATTGCCGGTTCCATTGCTGCCCAGCGCTGCAAAGTCGGAATAACTCGCGGCAGTCGCGCTATTGGTGGCGAGCAGGCTGAACTGCCCGGTTGCATCGCTGGGTGTCACCGTGGTCGCGAAGTAAAGCGGTGTGCCGTGCACCACGCTGATGGCCGCAGCCGAGAGCGAGTCGGACGAAGTACCCGCCGCGAGGGTGTTGCTTGTGCTGACAAAGCTGGTCGTTGTCCACAGGCTTATGAGCTGCGAAAGATCGATGCTGCCAAGACCCGAGGCCATGTCATAGCTTGGCGTTGCATTGTAGCCCTCGAGGAAGTTATTAGTGTCGCAGTCCTGCGAGCCACTCGCGCAGTAGACCGAATTGTTGCCGATCGCAATGTCGTGAAAGGATCGCTGGTATTTGCCCGGATTGGTTGGGTCGGGATCGTAGTCCTGTGCGAGGTTATAGAGAACCGCATCGGCCTGTCCCAGGCGGGCACCGCCCTGCGCCTGAGAGATCATGGCAAGCATACCTGCGAAAGCAGGAGCCGCGGCCGAGGTGCCGCCGATCACTCCGACACTCTGATCGTTGATGAGGTGGCCATTGGAGTCCACTTGGCAGTCGGTATAGTTGCCGCCGGCCTCGTCGGTGATTGAGTCAGAACAGATGACCCACCCCGCGCCGTAAAATCCATTGCCAGAGAGCAAGGCCACATCCGGGATGGAGCGAACGGGATTTACGGCCTGGAAACCTGTCTGGAACGCAGGCTGGATATAGCCGGTCAGGCTCTGCGAGCAGCCGCCCTCGTCATCGATCGTTCCCATGCACACGGCTTTGCTGCTGAGTCCACCGCCACCACCGATAACGTCGGTGTCGCCCACGTCATCGAATGCGGGCAAGTTCTGCGTAAAGCTGTTTCCCACCACCGTCGAGGAGTCGTTCCATGGGTTCTCAGGGATGTAGCTGAGCGCGGTCGCGTAGTACGGATAAGTCCCAGTGGTTGCGGTGTTGACGTAGGTGCTGAAGTTGCCGGCGAGCGAGTAAAAATCTGTACCGCCTACTGCAATGTTGTAAGGGGTAGAAGCGAGTCCACTGACGGAAAGCCCTCGCGTGGCCTGAACTGGCTTCACTGCGGTATCCCCGTCGCACGAGGCTGAGCCGGAGTCACCCGTGGATACCGTTACGGTGATTCCCTGTGCCGCGGCCTGCTGCCATAGCTCGGACCATGCGATGTTGCCGCCGGCTCCCAAATCAAGCTCGCACTCGCCGTAGCTTGCGCTCAGGATGTTGACCTTGTTCTCTTCGAGTGCGCGAAGACCGGCCAGGATGAGTCCGTCGGACAGGTCGCTCGAAGCAGCGTAGTAGTAGTTGATCCCGGCACCCGGTGCAAGACCACCTGCGACTTCGACGTCGAGCAGAGCCTCGACAGCGTCGTCTCCATCCAGAACGCCTGGATCCACGCCCCCATCGAGGATCTGCTGCGGCAGGTGGGTCGCCGCGCTTGCAGGTAGAAAGGCTGTACGGAAGTTTTGCACATCAGCCATCGCGAGTGCCGAGTAGCCCAGAACACCGATGGTCACTCCTGTTCCATCGAAGGTCTGCGTTGCTGCGGGGTTGAAGTTCTGGTTGGGGGTGTCGTAAATGATCGAAGCATCAGCCGGAGTGACAAACAGATCGTAACTACCATTTGGGTTGTCGGAAGTAATGGCCGGCCGCAGATGACCCGAAGCAGCATCGTAACGAGCGGGCTTGCCAAACACATGCATGGGCCTGGCACGAAAGTTGTTCATGGGCGAGACAGCGGAGATGACTGGAGCGAGCGCGGTCGGAATTTCAGGGTCTGATGTGTTGGAGAAATGCGTTTGCCCGCCAACGATGTAGCTGTGGATGCTGGTGTGAAAGGCACTCGCAAGCGATCCCGCGGTGCCAGAAAACAGAATGGCATTGCGCGCCGCGGAAACCCGCTCCACCTTGAGCCCGTTCGCATCCAGCCACTGCTGCACGGCCGCCAGATCGTGGTCCGAGATACCGTAAGCCGTGCCATAACTTGCCGGCGTCATCCAGTGGCGATAACTCGCCGAGCCCGGGTTCTGTGCCTGGCTGAGGAATTGGCCGAGCTGAGCCTGCTGCTCGGCGCTTCGGCGGAGCCACAACACCATCCTCCCGGTGGACATGGAAGCCGGCACCTCGCCGAGATCCACTGCCCCGCGAGCCATCGGTCGAGTCTGCCCCTTCAATGAAGTGCGCTCATCCGTCACAGGGCCACGTACGCGATCAAGCGGGGTGGTTCTTGGGCGTGTTTCGTCAACCGGATTAACTATTCCAGAAGAAGGACCGGAAGATTGCGCGAAAGCACAAGTCACAAAGAGCGCCATTGCAAGGCAAATGCGAAAAAAAGGCATGGTGGGGCGCGCAGGATTCATAGATCGATCCTCGAGAGATATTTATCTTGTGAGCAAAACTAATGACAGCAGCAGCCGACTCGCCTCACATTGAGAGAGAGGTCGGAGCTAGTCGTAACGCTGGCTGGGATGAGAAATGGAGTAGGAATCAGTGCATTGGCCGCATGATAACGACATACTGCAGCCTGTGCGGGATCCAAATTGTAACTTCTAACGATTTAGTTGCCGTCGCGGACATAACGGATTTTGCCCCGAGACAAATGCTTTGTCAATTGTTTTTCAAGAAAAGTTTCGACTGCGGGCTGTGGCGAATTTCTGCCGGTCACGCCCAGCCATACAACTCGGTTCGTGGAGGTTTCTGCTACTTCATGTGACGACGAACAACTGCCTCCCACGTTGAGGGGAATTCAATCACGCTTACGGCTGGAAACGCTCGCAAATTAAATGCCCAGGATCGTCTCTGTCCGAATTGCAATAACAAAAGGCTTGGTGTCCTAGATGAGCAACTAGCACGATGTGGCGTCGAAAGTTTTACGGCATTGCTCGATGAGCAGCGCTGGCTTGCATGAAGAGTTTGGGGCCAATCGGTTGCAAAACGGATGGCGTGCTACTCTTCTTCTCCAAGAAGATTGCTTACCCGGACGATGGTATCTATCTGCTCCTGCGTGAGTCGCGACAACAAATTCCGCCGCACTGAGGCCGCGTGTACCGGGCGAGCAGCATCCAGCTTTTCCCTGCCGAGTTTGGTAAGGGCGATGAGGACAGTTTTCCCGTCAACACGGCGGCGCTCAATGAGCGATCGTTCCTGCATTCGCGTCAGCTGATGAGAGAGGCGACTTTTATCCCAGGCCATCATACTGGCGAGCACTTGTTGCCGCATCTCACCTTTGCCGCAGGCAGCGAGGCGAGACAAGACACCGAATTCAGTACCTGAGAGCCCAGTCGCCTGGCTGATGTCCCGCCCCACGCGACCCAAAACATCTTCGTGCATGAGCCGAAAGGCATGCCAGACACGGAGTTCCTGTGGGGAGAGCAGTTTCACCGTCATATCTGTGTCAAGCGTATCAATCTTAGGTTGACGTGACAACTTTCGGCGGCTAAGATGGTTGACATGTCAACCTTGCCTGCCAGTGTTCTCCATGAAAGCGGATGCCACACCGATCTGCACGCCTTCCTGTCCGTTCTGGAGGCCGATTCTTCTCTCTTTCGGCCGGAACAACTGCGGGAGCGTCTGATCGCGCTGGACGACCTCGATGCCGCATTTGGAGGCTTCAATTTCGAGGATGCCGCGAGTTCTATGGATCCACGATTGCATCGGCGTGCGAAGATGCTTCGGTTCCAACTCGAAGCCGCAAACTCAGAACTCTACGAATCTGTGCGCTCTGATATTGTTCGCGGCGGTCAACCGCGCGCACTACTCCGGTGGCTCGAGGATTCAGCAAGCCATAACGAACCGAACAGCCTATTGCCTGGCTTAGGCTTTGACTACCGAGACGAGTTGGTGAGCGGAGTGCTTCAACCGCCTGAACCAAGCGAACCAAATCTGCAACTGTCAATGGAGATGGTGCCCTACCAACCAACGCCCGTGCGCCACATCCTCCATCTGATCGCGGCCGCCGCGGTTGCAGAAGATGATGTTTTTGTCGATCTCGGCTCGGGGCTTGGGCATGTGCCGCTTCTTGTGTCCATGCTGACTGGAGCTCGGAGCCTTGGTGTTGAGGTACAGGCGGCCTATGTCGCCAGTGCGCGAAAGTGCGCTAAAAGTCTTCACCTCAGCCGCGTCCAGTTCACCGCGCAGGACGCGCGCGATGCGGATCTGTCCCGCGGCACCGTGTTTTATCTGTATTCACCTTTCAAAGGCTCGATATTGGCCGAGGTGCTGAGCGCGCTGCGAAGGGAGAGTATGCGCAGGCCCTTAAAGATTTGCTCACTCGGTCCCTGCACCCACAGAATTTCGAACGAGACATGGCTGAGGGCGAGCGCATTCTCTGAATCGGGACTCATTGCCGTCTTTGACTCTCTGTGAGCACATTGTGTGCCGCTGCGCCATCGAAGAAACCGATTAGTACCGAGATGCCGGCCTGCGTTTACTAATGATTCTCGGTGATGCCTTGACGATTTAGTATGCGAGAACGAGGTAATTTGATGAGGCTTGACGAACAGCCAGATGCAGTTATCGAATCGCTGCGACACTTATTTGAGCGCCAGCGAAGCAGCTTTCGCCAATGCACTCCTCTCGGACTTGGGAAACGGCTGGAAGCCCTGGACATCTTGTTGCGGAGCATCGTCAACTGTCACGACACGATTATTGAGGCAGTAAAGGAAGACTTTGGCCAACGCTCTGCCGTGGAGACTCGCCTGCTGGAAATCTTCCCGTTGGTTGACGAGATTCGGTATCTGAAGCGCAATCTCCGCCGATGGATGCAAACTCGGAGCGCGACGGCGAACTGGCAGTTCCTGCCCAGCCGCACAAAGATCATCTATCAGCCTTTGGGGGTGGTAGGAGTCATTGGTACGTGGAACTATCCAGTGTTATTGACACTGTCGCCCCTGGCAAATGCGATTGCAGCAGGCAATCATGTCATCGTTAAACCGTCTGAACTTGCACCCGCAACCGCAGAGACGTTACGACAGATGATCAGTGAAGCATTTCCCGAGGAATATGCAGCTGTTGTCACAGGAGGTCGAGAGGTTGCGTCGGCTTGTTTCGCGTTGCCGTTTGACCATATTCTCTTCACCGGCTCCCAAGGCGTTGGCAAACTCGTGATGAAGGCGGCGGCAGAGAATCTCACGCCCGTCACACTCGAATTGGGCGGAAAGTCGCCAGCTTTAGTGCATGAATCCTATCCAGTGGCAACCGCAGCAGATCGTATATGCTCGGCAAAATTCTGGAATGCTGGTCAAACCTGCGTTGCTCCAGACTACGTTATTGTGCCTTCAACCAGGATGGACGAGTTTGTTCACAAATGCGAGATAGTCATATCGAAGCGGTATCCTCATCCGGCTTCCAATGCGGACTATACGCACTTGATCAGTCAGGCAGCCTGGGAACGGATGCGAGACCTCGTGGATGATGCGCAGAGTAAAGGGGCGCGCGTTCTTCAGGTCGATTCAAAGCACGGAGATGTTCCTGTTGGGAGTCGATTCTTTCCCCCTACGCTCATTCTTGGTGCAAACGACTTGATGCGAGTGATGCAGGAAGAGATCTTTGGACCGATCCTACCGATAGTGGAATATTCGGTGATCGACGATGCTCTGGGCTTCATCAATGCTCGACCGCACCCGCTCGCTCTTTACTATTTCGACCGGAACAAATCTCGAATAAAGAAGATACTGGAACAGACAGTCTCCGGTGGCGTTACGATTAACGACTGTATTTTTCACTTCGTTCAGCACCAACTTCCTTTCGGTGGCGTAGGACCGAGCGGCATGGGCGCCTATCATGGTTTTGACGGGTTTATTGCATTTTCGAAGAAGAAGGGCGTATTGCTTCAAAACGCAATGGTCGGATCGTTTCTCGACCGTGCATTTAAGCCACCCTATACGCCATGGTCAAACCGCGCCATCGGACTTTTGGTGGGACAACGTAAGATACGTCCTATCCAGAGAATGACTCTTCGGTGAAGGAGTAACGGCATGACAAGCGGCCGGTAATCCCCCGAAGGCAAATCGTCGGTTCATTCGGAGAAGCTTCGAGCCGTGCACAAGAAGTGCCTTTGCCGCCGAACAAAGAATCTCGCTGGAACGAAAATCATCGGAGGGCTCGAATCTTCCTATCGTCGACTGCATTGATCCGACAGCGCCATACGTTGGGTGCGATGTTTTCGATTCTCATTCCGGTTTCTAATAAGAACGAACTGGACTTTCTTTTCAACTCTTGTGGCTTGAGTGTGGTGTAGCTAACTGTTCTCGCCACGCACGTACGACTATTAACCCTAGAGAGGTGAACGATGAGCGAGCCCGATCGGAGCGGCATAATCCGTTTTGCCGACGCGAAAGCGCGGATCCCTAGTCCTGAGAGCGACCACGCCGTGAGCCTTCTTGAGCGTGGCACCCTCAAAGTGAAGCTCTCGATTCCCGTGAGGCCGACCGTACAGACTCCTCACACACAGGATGAGTTGTACATCGTGGTGCGCGGCCACGGCGTGCTGGTTCACGATGGCAAGAGAGACCCGTTCGAGGCAGGCGATCTGTTATTTGTCGCCGCAGGGACGGAACACCAAATCGAAGCTTTCACTGACCTGGCTGTGTGGGTTGTTTTCTACGGCGTAGAAGGTGGTGAGGTCGCTGCGTAGAGCGAGAGTTTCGAGCGGGGCGAACGTACGGCACTAGCCGACAATCCTCCCGGGACGGCAATTTAAGTTTGAATCATCGCGGCGAGTGCCTCGGCCTGTGGGTGTCGTCCGAAGTTCCTTATACGCAGGCAGATCGGCGGACACTGGCCGACTTTTCGCTAGTGATCCTTGCGGCGTCATCTTGGCCTGCGTGCCTGAGCTACAATTGGGCACCTGCAAGACTGATCGCTTCGGCGGTGGAGTTCAGTTCAGCGGCATGCGCTATACAGCGTTCATCAGCTATCGGCACATCGAGTCTGATCGGAGGTGGGCGAAATGGCTACACGTCACCCTCGAAAGTTATCGTATTCCGAAATCTCTCCGAAAAGCGGGCGCCGCTTCGGGGCGGCTCGGACGGGTTTTTCGTGATGAAGAAGAACTTGCCGCGAGCTCGGATCTTAGCCGGGAAGTAACCTCGGCGCTTGAAGACTCGCGATATCTATTGGTCGTCTGCTCGCCATCGACTCCAGCCTCACGCTGGGTAAATGAGGAAATTAAGCAATTCGCGAAGCTCGGCCGGCAAGACAACATTCTCGCGCTGCTCACCGCCGGAGAGCCGGAACAGTCATTTCCACCGGCCATGTCGCAGCTCGGCGTCGAACCTTTGGCCGCCGACGTTCGCGATGGCAGCCGTCATGGGAAAAGGGACGCGGAGCTTCGAATCGTCGCTACGCTTTTGGGCTGCCGCTTTGACGATCTACGCCAGAGGGAGCAGGAGCGAAGGCTCCGCCGCGCGATGGCGCTGCTCGCCATTATGGCATCCGCCTCGATTTTGTTCGCGATGCTCGCTGTCGTTGCGGTCGTCCAACTTAACACCGCCAAGTCCCGTCAATTGGCGGTGAGCTCCCTTTACGTTCTAAATGACGATCCGGAGCTGGCGGTAATGCTGGCGACCGAGGGAATCAGCGTCCGCCGCACCGGCGAAGCTGAGGAAGCGCTGCGCGAGGCCATGTTGCATTTCGGTCTGCGCCACATTTTGAAAGGACATAAAGGCGGAGTAGAGCGGGCGACTTTCACTCCCGATGGGAAGCGCATTGCAACCGGAGGTGACGATGGCACCGTGCGTATCTGGAACACGGAGACGGGTGCACCCATCCTCGTGATTCAAGCACACAAAAGGGCTGTAAACAGCGTCGCTTTTAGTCCCGACGGTTGGTTGCTGGTGACGGCGAGCGGCAGCCGCATATCAGAGACCGGCGGTAGGACTGTCCGTGTGTGGGACGCCGGATCCGGCAAGCTGCTACATGAACTCAAACTGATCCAGGGATACGCCGTGGACGCCAAATTCAGCCATGATGGAAAGTTCGTCGTCACAGCAGACAGCGAGGGCTTCGCCCTGGTCTGGGACGCATCATCGGGAAAGCTAAAAATGGTTCTTCAGGGGCATGCAGCCGGCCTCACGCATGCCAGCTTTGCGCCCGATGATCGCTCGGTATTTACTTCTAGCTCGGACTGGAAGGCTGCGAAATGGGATCTGGCCAGTGGCAGACCAGTGCGCGTTTACCTTCACCATTCAGATGTATATGGACTGGCGTTAAGCGCTGACGGTAAGTTCGCTGCAACTGCGGAGCGTGGATACGCACAGGTAGAATCAGCCATGAACCTCAAGCCATGGTGCGAGATTCGTGGCCACGATGCCGACCACGACGTTCTTGATGTCGCCTTCAGCCCTGACGGAAGACTCGTAGCAACCGCAGGCAGCGAAGGAGTTTCGCTGGTAGCGACCATCGGCGCACTCCCTCCTAGCGAAGGGTTCTGCCCGGTGACAACGCTCTCCGGACACAATGGCTCAGTAAACAAAGTGATCTTCACTCCCAACGGAGAAAGCGTTCTCACCGCCAGCGATGACCATACAGCCAGAGTCTGGGACAGCAAGACCGGACGACTAGTAACGCCGTTGCTCGGCCATGCCGGCATTGTTAACGATGTGGATGTTAGCGGCGATGGTAGATATGCTGTAACCGCGAGCGCGGACGGCACCGCCCGCATTTGGCAAATCAACGCGACTTTGCCACGTGTAACTCTTCCCGGAGAAGGTGGCATTCTGTCGCCGGCGAGATTCCAGGCGCTGACATGGCAAGGCAGTTCCGTATCGCTGTGGGACATCCGCGATGGTCATCAGATCCTGAAGTTAGATGGCCAGACTGGGAATGTAATTGAAGCTGCATTCAGCGCGAACGGTGACCTGGCACTAACGGCCAGCGAGGACGGAACAGCTCGTGTCTGGGATGGATCATCTGGCAAACTCTTGCGGACATTCCGAGCCGATATGTCTCCTTTAACCCATGCCACTTTCAGCCATGACGGAAACTTTGTGGCAGTCGTCTCGCAGGACAATGTGGGGCGAGTGTGGAATGTCAATACTGGCAAGCTCACTTCCGAACTGCGCGGACATACCGGATTCGTGAACAGCATCATGTTCAGTTCCGATTCCGGACGACTCGTCACAGCAAGTGAGGACCATACCGTCAGGATTTGGAACACTGTCAATGGGTCAACGATGCTGGTGTATCGTGGCCATGCGGGTCCGGTCAGGAGAGCCAGCTTCACAGCCGACGGTGAACGGGTGGTGTCGGTAAGCCCGGGAACGGGTAACGACACCACGCGGGAGTGGAACAACGAACCCGTTCGCATCTGGAACGCGCGCACCGGAGCTGACATCTTCCATCTGCTCGGTCACAATGACGCCATCGAAGATGCAATCCTGAGCGGCGATGGGAAGCTGGTCGTAACCAGCAGTTACGATAGGACTGCGCGAGTCTGGGATGCGACGACCGGAGTCAATCTTTCAGAGTTGCGCGGACATATCGAGCGTATCGACGGAGCCACATTCAGCCCGGATGGGAATTTCGTGGCAACTGTGGGCGGCGATTGTGATATGCGAGTTTGGGATGCGCGATCCGGAAGGATACTTCTGGTGTTCGCAGGCAATTGTTTCGGAGCAACGCAGTTTAGTCCCGACGGAGCATTGATTATGGCGAAACCTTCCCGGATACCGGGCATTCATACAGGCACAGTCGACATTCTTTCCTGTGAAGTCTGCATCGACACGGACAAGTTGCTGACACTCGAACGCGAGCGCGTAAAGCGAAGCCTGTTGGCCTCTGAAAGAGATCGCTACTTAAGGTAGGAGCGTTACGAAGAGCTCAGCCTTTGACACAGCGTTGATATTAATACCGAAGAACGCCCATGTCGCGAGACCGCGCGACTAAAAAAGCCGTAAAGCTGTCTCCACACGATATCGATGTACCCAGGGCGGGCGTCTTGGGCAACTCCGCCACCTTGCGACCTGCCTCATGCTGCTTCAGCACGCCGATGATCTGTTCCTCCGTAAACCGCCCGTGTTCATCGATGAATCTCTTTTGCATCGTCTTCAGCCGATACTCGAGGGCAGGTCAAACAGACCACGCTTGACGTTCATCAAGGGCTGTCTTTGTCTAAGTCGTGTGTTGTTCCGCACAGACGCCGATACCAATGCGCTGGCATATACAGACATAGAGATTAGAACCCATCGCGGTATGGGAGGCGGTGGAGTTCTTAGGTGATAAAACGTTATGCCCGTGGAAGACGAGTCGTGTCCGGTGATCCTCCTCATAGAGGACGTAGAAGAAACGCGCTATTTGCTTGAGAAGATGCTGAAAAAAGACGGTTACTGCGTAGATCTGGCGAGGGACGAAGAAGACGCCATTCGGACAGCCCGTTCCCAGTCTCCCGATCTAATTCTGATGAGCCTAAATCCTGAGTTGGAACAACTCGTCGCAACCGCACAGCGAATACGCGATTACGCTAACTTGACCACAGAGGTTGCGGTTGTCATCTTTTGTGTTTCAACGATTCCCGAAAGCGCTGAGTGGGAGGTCCACGACAATATTTACGCGACCCGGCCGGACAACTTCGACCAACTGAGACAATTTCTCCACCAGCTTCTCCGCAAGCGGCTATCTACACGCTGAGTTCGCTTGTCGAGGTGAAATAACCAAACGGTCCAGTTCATCTTCGACCGCCCGGTAGCATTCGCAAACAATCGCTTCCAGGCCTTTTCGATTGATGATCTTGATATGACCTCGTGAATATTGAATCAGACCTATGTCCTGCAGGTGCCCGGCGGCTACGGTCACGCCTTCTCGCCGCGCGCCCAACATGTTGGCAATATATTCCTGGGTCATGAGGATTTCCGAGCAATTCACCCGGTCATGGCACAAGAGCAGCCATCGGCAAAGGCGCTGTTCTATGGTGTGCAGTCGGTTGCAGACAGCCGTTTGCGAGATCTGTGTGATGAGAGCCTGGGTGTAGAGCAACAAGGTATGTTGAAGTAGACCCCCACGCGCAAATTCCTTCTGAAGCATTTTTGCAGGTATTTTCAGGGCGTCCCCGCCAATCTGTGCCACCGCCCGATGGGGTACAGTGTCGCCTCCCAGGACCAAGGCGATCCCTACGATTCCGTCATTTCCTATCAGGGCGATCTCGGCTATTGCCCCGTCTTGCATCGTATAGAGGCACGAGACCACGGCGGTCGTAGGAAAGTAAACATGATCCGGGCGTTCACCGGACTCATACAACACTTGACCAAGGGTGAGCGTCGTGCGCTGCGTGCCAGGGTAAAGACGTGCGCGTTCCTCCGCCGAAAAAGACCACAAAAGACTGTTTTCAGGGGGTGCCTGTATTTCCGTAATTCTGGGCATCGGGGGCTCCCAATCTTGGCGCGCGACCTCGGTTGTGACGTCAAATAATCAGCAGAAAGAGATTTCACATTAAATAGCCCAACATCTTCGATCTGCATTCCGCGAGCGAATAGAGATTTTTTTTAGACTTTCAGTTGATTGTCGTTCGCCGCTTGATCTCAACTAGGAGACTCTGTCGCAGCCCCTTCGCGGCTATCTTGTTCTGGGCTTCGGATCACATCGCCCGGTCTGTGAAACAGCTCTCGATGTGCCCTCTCGATGTGCGCGACAAACTGAACAGTCAACATCGAGTACGCTCTCGTGGTTCTCGACAATAGCGAATATGTCTATTGGTTTTTCGTGCGCCTAACGAACCAAGTCTGCTCTCAACGGGTGTTAATCTACATGCGTCGTTGGTAACTTTTGCAACAACAATCTGGTCATCAAAAGTTTACGAACATAAGTAACCTATAGTGACAGAGCAGAGTTGGGGTTCTCGCGTGGGCCTCTCGTCGATTTGCCTCAGATTTGGGTATCCGGATGTCAGCCCACAAGGGGCATCGTCAACTTGCGGATGTGAGGTGACTTCGATAGAAAAACGGTGTCGACGCTGCCTTGCTGTGCTCGCTGCGTCAGGTTAAGGGGTATAGGCTCTATAAATGACGACGCCGGTTGCCGCTTGAACCATAGCCTCGAGAGTTCGGTAGGTCACTGATTTTGCGGTACTGTTGGGAACAAAAACAACATCGTCCGCTTGAAGCAGCCGGTCCGGTGCCTTTGCTGCAAGGATCATGTCTAGTGGGACCGGGATCTCCTGCGGGTCACCGTGGGCCTCGCCGCGGAGCACCTTGACCGATTTCAGTGAAGCGGTCCGGGTCGTTCCATGCGCCATGGCGATGGCCTGAAGGACGGTGAAATGCGGGCTGTCCAAAATAATTCCCGTAGGCTCCTTTACCTCTCCGACTACATAGACCATTCCGGCTTTCGAAACAAAGACCGTGTCGCCTGAGTGGAGCGGTACATTATTGATTTTTCGTCCATCGTCCTCTGAAAGCGATACAGTTTTGGAGCTGTCGGGCCGATCACGATCCGTGATGGTGACGGTTTTCCCCGCTCTTGGTGTGGTGCCTCCTGCAGCGGAAATGGCATCAACAAGCGTTCGGTTCCCCAGAAGCGGGTAAATGCCGGGATGTTGAACCTCGCCCAGGACCGAAATGCCCTCGGTGGAATACTCTTTCACAAAGACCGAAACCTGAGGATCGTTGAAGAAGCCGCCCTCCTGCAATCTTCGCTGAATTGTGCTTTCCGCCTGCGATGTGGAGAGTCCCGCGAGCTTGACCTTACCTGCCATCGGCAGAGAAACGTCACCGGCCGCGCTGACTCGTACTTCATAGTGATATTCGGGTGCCCCATCGACACTGATGAGAAGCAAGTCTCCGCTGCCTATGAGCGTCTCGGATGGATGCGTGCGATCTTGGAGTTGAACCTGAGAATCAGAGTTATGTTCACCCAGTGTCGAAACAAGCAAAAGAAGAACCACGTTCAAAATTGAAACCACTCTTGCTTTGCTCATGTTGTCACTCGATTCATCTTGACGAATATCCAGCTGTAATTCAGAGCCTCGTGTAAGGGAACAGGGCGTTGTCTTCAAGTTGACATGAGTGTCCACCGAAGGCTGGAAGCTGTCTCATAAACCCCATACACCTGACGACATCAAGTGTGAGACCCGCCATCGAAGCGGGGCTCATATTCTTCCCGAAGCCGTTGAGGCATATATGAGACAGCTTCTCAGCTATAGCCAGTTTCCGCGTGTCGAAGGTTCGCTCCCCCGGTAGATTCATGAGCAAGTCAGACTTCCCCTGATGGGAAGTACAGCAAACTGCAAACAATTTTGCTCTTCAACTGGCCAGGTATGCTTCGGCACCGTCCAATTCGAGCAGAAAAGAACGCTGAATCAAGTCAATCGAGGCAACTACGCGCATCTTTCCTTTGCGACGAAGAATTCGTCCTTCCAATCCCATAAAAGGTCCCGATCGAATTCGTATCTTCTTGCCCGCGGTTAAGTATGGGTAAGGTTGTGCCCTATAGATCGCCAGCGTTGACCGCAGCATTTCAATTTCACCATCGGGGAGAGCGGCCGCCTTGCCATTAAAACCTACCAATCGGATGACTCCGGGATGTTTGAGGACCCGGACCTTGTCCGTGATCATCATCCTAATGAATACATACCCGGGAAACAGGGGCAACTCCACATTGACCAGGCGATGGTTCCAGTGGCGCACGGCCCAGTAGAGTGGCAAATACGTCTCGATTTCCTCCTTGACGAGTCGGCCTGCGACAGCTTTTTCGTGCCGCGGTAATGTGTAAGCCGCATACCAGCGCGAGAGCACATTGCTATTCTCCACTGAGTCTACGTTTGTCAACGCGTTGTCCCTCTTAACCATGACGTGATGCACAGAGACGCTCATAACAATCGTTTAGCAGAGCTTTCTATGTTGCAAAAGCAAGGGTCGGGGCTGGTTTCTGCAACAGTGCAATTGGGTCGGATTGCCATCAATCGCTACCAACATGGAATTGCCCTCTGCACTCAGATAGCTGACACTTTGTGCCGCAGGGACAGCAGATAGACACGCGGCTCACGTTCTCAAGAGTAATCTCAGTCCCTGCGTTAGCAGATACCTGCCCACGTAAATATCTTCGAGGAGCCTCCCAGCACCCTTCCGGAATAGGGAACCCAAACTAGGATAGTTCACAACTATGCGTCGGTGTGGTAGCGCACATAGTTAAGAAAACTTTTCGTGGTTGAGATCAAGCGGCTCTGGCTCATGCTCAACGCAGACTGGTCTCGTAATCTATCTGTCATGTTCTTGAGGGAAGTGGCTTCAGTACGTCGGCTTCGCTATACGCATGGTAGTCTGTTGCCCTGTTCTCGCTTTTTGCAAAAGATTTTCTCGCTGTGTGCGATAACACACCGACGCAAGTTTTCGGGAGTGTCTAGTTTTAGGTGCCCAGTTACAAGAAGGCTCTAATGCTTTCTATTACTGTTCGGGCGGACAGTTGTTTACGCGGATTATCCGATGTATGGAATGCCATAAAAGCTAGGTACTGGGTAGCCGCGAGTCTAAATTGTCTGTTTCTTCGACATAAGGTGCTTGAAATTTGATTGCAGAGATGGCGCTCTATGTAGTAATTGCCCTAATTCTCACTTTGACACGCACAACCTTTTGACAGAAAACAGATTGGTTGCTTTGAGAGCAAAGAAAATCATCTGCTAATCAACTGATTATTAAAAGCTTATCCGATTATCACATGGCGGTTAAGATGGGCGAAGCTATTTCCCAAATCAATGTTCAGCGCCATGTGCGGTTGGCAAACCCAGTTACTTCCCGCAGACACACGGTCAGCGACTGGCGGCGTGTGTGGGCTATTCTTTCGAAACAGTGGCGCTGGTCAGTGCTATTTGCCGCCATTGTCATCGCAGCCGTTACTGGTGCGACGCTCGCCATGAAACCCGTTTATGAGCCGGAAGGTCAGCTGCAGATCGATCCTCCCGGTTCGGAGGTCTTTTCGCTGAACACGGCCGGCGGGGGACTAGATTCGGAATACATCGCCACCGAGGCGCAAAAACTCCAAACGGATGACCTTGCGCTTGCCACGATCCGCGCACTCCATCTGGACACTAATCCGGATATCACGGGTAAGATGCCTGTCCAGTCTGCCTCAGACATCAGCGCCGGCCAACTCACACCCCGGGAAAATGCAGCGGTCCGCAGCTTCCAATCGAGGCTTTCGATTCGCCGTGACCCCTCGAGTCGCCTGGTCGGAGTGAGATTTGCCACCCACGACGCGCGTCTTTCGGCGGAGGTCGTGAATTCGCTCATGAGGATATTGGTGGAGCGAAACTTCGAGGCGAGGAACCAAGCCATTGCCCAGTCTTCGATGTGGCTTTCACGCCAGCTCGACGACATTCGCGACAAAATGGAAACTGCAACGCGCGCCCTCGCTGATTTTGGCACGAAGACCGGTATCGCTGATGTGGACCCGAATTCAAACACGTATGCCGAAAAAATGGGCGACCTCAATAAGCAATTGGTGCAGGCGGAGTCAGATCGTATTCAATTTGAATCGTTCCTGACGCGGGCCGACAATCCCGATTCGCTGCCACAGGTCCGCAATAGTCCAGTTGTCCAGACACTCATGCAGAAACTCGCGGAAGCGGAGGCGCAACGGGCCCAGGCGCGCGTGATGTACGGGCCGAACCATCTGGAAGCCCGCAAACTGGAAAGCCAGGTCCATGAGCTGCAAGATCAGATCAGAGCGCAGCGTGCAGCGATCGTCTCCGAGCTCTCGACCAGCTATCGTGCCGCGAGAGCACGCGAGTCATTGTTGAGCGGAGAAGTGAAGGAGGCCACAACCGACCTCGCTACACTGGCACAGTACAACGTACTCAAGAAGGAAGCGCAAGCCGATCGCGACCTGTACGATACGCTCTATGCCAAGATCAAGGAAGCGGGAATCTCTGCAGCATCCAAGTCCAGCAACATCCACATAGTGAACCAGGCCCGCGTGCTTGACCATCCCACGCGTCCAAACCGTATCCTGAACATTCAGGCGGGGATCTTGGTGGGGCTGATCGGAGGCGTGGCATTGGCCTTCGTGAAGAACCGAATCCAGGACCGCATCCAGACCACTGATGACATCCGGGATTGGACCGGTTTACCTTCGATTGCCGTCGTGCCCGCGATCCACAACGGTCACAACGGAATGGGGATGCTGGGACTGAATCGAACAAAGCTCACGTTACTGAATGGAAATGGCGCAGGATGCTTGGGGCCTGATTGTTTTCTGTTCCAACGCCCGAGGGCCCCTGAGTCAGAAGCCGTACATGCGCTTCTGTCGATGCTGTTCCTGTCCCAGCCGGAGCATCCACCAAAGGTAATCCTGATGACTTCGTCATTGCCTGGCGAAGGTAAGACCACTCTGGCTAATAACCTGGCGATTGCGCTGGCGAAGCACGGCAGAACGTGCCTGGTTGATACCGACTTGCGAAAGCCCGCGGTAGGAGCGAGTTTCAAGTTGGCTCCCGGAATAGGACTCGAGCATTACCTGCAAGGTTCAGCAAGCTTCGATCAGGTCACGTATCCATCACGTGAAGTCAGGAACCTGACCATCATTCCCTCGACAAGGCCGACGGACAGCGCCGTTCAACTATTGACGGATGAACCTGTCAAAATCCTGGTTAAGCGCTTGCGCGAACGCTTCGACTTCGCAGTGATCGACACGCCGCCACTCCTGCCTTATGCGGATGCGCTCGCTCTCTCCACCCTTGTGGATGGGGTGGTCTTGGTAGGGCGTGCCGGCCAGACTCCGCGAGGAGCTATAACGAGGAGCATGGAATTACTGGATGCAATTAACTCTGCGCCGATCCTCACCGTAGTCCTGAATGCTGCGAATCAACGCTATGACTACAGTAGTTACAACTACCGATTGATCGCTGAATAAAACAGCCGTCCGGCGAAACCTAGCACGCCCCTTTTGAGCAAGGTTGCAACAGCAGCGCAGTCCGCGCGCACTCTCCAGCCTGCAGACTGGAAGGTGCTCTGGCATTTCATGAAACGACAGGTTGCTACCTGCCCAATCTGCTCAAGCCTTAACTCATCCATCTAGACAGGAAGAAATCCGCGTGGCAGCTCATCTATTGAATCAGTCCGAGTCCTCGATCCCGATGGGGCCAGCCATCGCAAACGTTCCATTCCTGGATCTCAAAGCACAATTCGCAGAGATACGCGATGAAATCCTAGATGCTGTCACTCGCGTCCTTGAATCCCAGAGCTTTATTCTCGGACCTGAAGTCGAGGCGCTCGAACATGAAGTGGCTGAATATGTAGGCGTAGGGTTCGCCATCGGATGCGGATCCGGTTCCGACGCGCTTCTCTTGGCGCAAATGGCCATTGGTATCGCGCCCGAAGATGAGGTCATTACCTCTCCCTTCACTTTTGGTGCGACAGGAGGTTCCATCGCGCGCCTGCAAGCGCGTCCGGTGTTTGTGGATATCAATTCGGATACTTTTAACCTCGACGAGCGTCAACTCGAAGCCGCGATCACACCGCGCACTCGGGCCATTATGCCAGTTCACCTTTTTGGTTTGCCGGCAAACATCGATTCGATTCTGGAAATCGCGGCTAAACGCCATCTGCCAGTAATAGAAGATGCTGCTCAGGCCATCGGCGCGCGATGGAAAGACCGCTGTGTTGGCAGCCTGGGAACTCTCGGCTGCTTCAGCTTCTTCCCCTCTAAGAACTTGGGTGGAGCAGGTGACGGTGGCATGATTACAACGAACGACTCGCAACTGGCACAACGCCTGCTCATCCTCAGGGTGCACGGCGCCAGGAAAAAATATCAATACGAGTTGTTGGGGATCAACAGCCGGCTGGATGCGCTACAGGCGGCTATCCTGCGGATCAAGCTCACGCATTTGAAAGACTGGACTCTACGTCGCAGGCGAAATGCCGAGCGCTACCGCGAGTTGTTCGCAGAATACAATCTGCCGAGGCAGCTGGTACTGCCTTGTTCGCCGGAACCTTGTTTTCAAGTGTACAACCAGTATTCCATCCGTGTTCCGGAGCGGGATGAACTGCAAAGGTATCTGCGCAATCAAGGAGTGTCGACCGAGGTCTACTACCCGAGTCCCCTTCACGTTGAACCAGCATTTTCATATCTTGGCTACAGCGCCGGCGATTTTCCAAATGCCGAAGCAGCTTGCCGCGAAGCGCTTTCACTCCCAATTTATCCCGAACTTACATTCTCCCAGCAACGCGCGGTTATTGCAGCAATATCGCATTTCTACGAGCACGAAGCCTAAACATCTAGCCAAAGGAGGAAAACGATGCTCCCAAATATTGCGGTGATTGGAAATGGATACTGGGGTAAGAATCTGGTGCGCACTTTTCATGCCCTTGGCGTGCTGAAATCCGTCTGTGATACCCGCACCGAGGCTATCGAAGAGGTGCATTCGCAGTTGGGCGTGGACACCTACATCTCAGTCGAAGCGCTTCTGAACGACCCCGACATCCAGGGCATAGCGATCGCGGCGCCCGCTGCTCAGCACTACGAGCTGGCGAAAGCATGCTTGCTCGCGGGGAAGGACGTGTATGTAGAGAAGCCACTGGCGTTGCGGGTCGACGAGGGGCAGGAGCTCGTCGAAGTCGCGAAAAAGCGACACCGCATTCTCATGGTAGGGCACATACTCCAATATCACCCCGCCATATTGAAGCTCAAAGAATTGATTGGCTCCGGCGAACTCGGTCGGATCCAATTCATCTATTCCTCCCGCCTCAACTGGGGCAAGCTCCGATCAGAGGAGAACATACTCTGGAGCTTCGCCCCGCATGACATATCCGCCATTCTCTACCTGTTGGACGAGGTGCCAGTCAGCGTAACCGCAACGGGCGGGTCATACGTCAATCCACAGATCTATGACACCACCCTCACGGCTTGCGAATTCCAGAGCGGTGTGAAGGCGCACATTTTCGTCAGTTGGCTTCACCCTTTCAAGGAACAGAGGATGGTCATCGTTGGCGGAAACAAAACCGCAGTTTTCGATGATGTAGAAAAAGAGCGCAAGCTTGTCATCTATGCGCACCATATCGATTGGGTGAACCGCTTGCCGGTGGCTCGCAGGGATTCAGGACAAGTAGTGCCTCTCCCAGAGGAGGAACCTCTCCGGAGGGAATGCGAGCACTTCATCGAAAGCATGGTTACCCGCAGAACTCCCCGAACCGATGGTAGCAGTGGTGTACAGGTGTTGCAGGTGCTGGATGCCTGTGAGCGATCCTTGCGCGCGCAAGCTAGGACGGTTCAGCTTCATGAAGCGATGGCGAAGTACTTTGCCGATCCAACCGCGGTTATCGATAGCGGCTGCGAAATTGGTCTTGGCAGCAAGATTTGGCATTTCAGCCATGTGATGTCTGGTTCGCGGATCGGGCGCAACTGCAACCTCGGACAGAACGTTGTCATCAGCCCAGACGTTAAGATCGGAGACCGCGTAAAAATCCAGAATAACGTTTCTGTGTATACGGGGGTCGAACTTGAAGACGACGTGTTCTGCGGGCCGTCCATGGTCTTCACGAATGTAATCAATCCGCGCAGCCACGTCGAACGCAAGCACGAATATAGACGGACTCTCGTACAGCAAGGAGCCTCCATTGGAGCTAACGCAACGATCCTGTGCGGTGTCACGCTTGGACGGTATTGCTTTATAGCGGCAGGTGCGGTGGTAACAAGGGATGTCTTGGACTACGCCCTGGTGATGGGCGTTCCCGCCGCCCAGTGCGGCTGGATTTGCGCTTGTGGAACTCGCCTGCGTGAAACACATCAAATGCATTGCGACGATTGCGGTCGGAGGTACGTTGTTGAGAACGGCCATTGTCGAGAAACAAGCGACTCTACCGTCGTCGCCGCGTAACTCCCGCCTGGAACCTGTTTCCGAAAGACCTGCACCATCTACTTCGATGTTTACAAGTTAGAGGAGCGGAGCTTGAACAATCTGGTGAACTACAGAAGACCGTTGATTCTCGTGTCGCAGTTATGCCTGCTAGTAATGAGCTACTATGGCAGTTTTCTTCTTCGATTCGACTTCCGGCCGGAAGCGAGCGTTCAATTGCAGTTCATACGGACACTGTTTCCGGTAGTTGCAGTCGAACTGCTCGCGTTCCACGTGTTCGGTCTTCTCCGTGGATGGTGGCGCTACGTGGGAATGAGCGATGTGCTGGATATTTGCAAGGCCGCGTTTTCCAGCACGGTCGTTCTTTATTTGCTGATCGAGTTGGTGCTCAAGGTGAGTGGCTATCCTCGCTCGGTGCTGGCGATTAACCTGGCGCTCACGGTTCTCCTTGTCGGCGGCACGCGCTTTGCAGTTCGTGCGTACACGGAAAGCGCACAGCACAGCGGCGCGGAGCTCAACACACTGATTGTGGGAGCCGGGCGGGCAGGGAGCACCATCGCGCAAGAGCTGAAGCGCAACCCGAAGCTAAACCTGAATCCGGTTGGCTTCGTTGACGACAACCCAAGCAAACACCATATTCGAATTCACGGCTTTAGAGTGCTGGGCTCAAGCGACTGCATGCCGGAGATCATCCGCCAGATGAACATCCGATGTGTGTTGATCGCGATTCCTTCCGCTACCGGAAGCCAGGTAGAACGGATCATTGCAAAATGTCGTCAGTGCGAGGTTGATTTCAAAATTCTTCCTCCCCTCAGCCGGCACATTGTAGGGGGACGCTCGTCAATCGCCGATCTGCGCGAGGTACGGGTGGAAGATCTGCTGGGCCGCCAACCGGTCCAGACGGATTTGGCAAGCATAAGGAAACAGCTCGAAGGCAGGGTGCTGCTGATTACCGGGGCTGGCGGTTCAATTGGTTCGGAGTTGAGTCGGCAAGTTTGCAACTTCGCGCCACGCGAGGTGATCTTGCTGGATCGTTCAGAGAATTGCCTGTTCAAGCTGGGTATGGAACTGAGCACGAACCGGCCTCAACAGAATTTTGTCCCTGTGATTGCTGACATCCAGGATGTGGGCGCAATGCGCGAGGTTTTTGCCCTGCACCGGCCTGACGTTGTGTTCCACGCGGCTGCGTACAAGCATGTGCCCTTGATGTAGCAAAGCTGCTTCCAGGCAGTTATCAACAACATATTCGGTACTTACAATGTGGCTCTTGTCGCACGGCAGTTCGGTTGCAAGACCTTCGTGATGATCTCCTCGGACAAAGCAGTAAAACCGACCAATATCATGGGAGTGACGAAGCGGATCGCCGAACTGATCAACCTTGGTCTGCAACATGAGCATACGCGATACGTTGCGGTGCGTTTCGGAAATGTTCTGGGCAGCAATGGCAGCGTAGTGCCCGTTTTCCAGCAGCAGATCGCCGCCGGCGGTCCGGTTACGGTGACACATCCGGAGGCTCAGCGCTATTTCATGACTATTCCGGAGGCGGTACAGCTCGTATTACAGGCTTCGAGCATGGGAGTGGCTAACGAAATCTTTGTGCTCGAAATGGGCCAGCCGATTCGCATTGCTGACTTGGCACGCAATTTGATCCGGCTCTCCGGTCTGGAACCAGACCGGGACATTCGCATTATTTACACCGGCCTGCGTCCTGGCGAAAAGTTGTTTGAAGAACTCATGTTGGCTGGTGAGGGAGTCAAACCGACTTCGCACCCGAAGATTCGCGTACTCGATGGCGGATCGATCTCCTTCGGACAGGTCCGGCTCTGGCTAGATGAACTTTCAGCGTTGGTGGAAGCGAAGAATGTGCACGGTCTAGTGAAGATGTTCCAGCTCATCGTGCCAGAATACAAACCCAGCAAGGAGGTCCTTGCTTTGTGTGAAGTCGATCGCCATGACATGGCGGTTGTATACCGCCGTGCGCGGGAAGAGCTAGGTTACTCGGCGGGCAACATTGCCTGATCGCCATTTCCATTGGAGGGTTATTATGTCCGATAACTTTATTCCCTTTCATCGTCCATCGATCGGATCAGAAGAGCTCGATGCTGTCCGCCAGGTCCTTGAATCCAGGTGGTTGACCACGGGGCCGGTCACGCAGCAGTTTGAGCGCGAGTTTGCCGCGTTTGTCAATTGCAAGTATGCGGTGGCGGTGAACTCGTGTACTGCTGCCCTCCAACTCGCGCTCGATGCGGCTGGCATTTGTGCCGGGGATGAAGTACTTTTGCCGAGTTATACCTTCGCTGCAACCGCAGAGGTAGTGATACACCTTGGGGCAAGACCTGTGCTTTGCGACTGCCTGCCGGGCGGCTTCAATATGGATCCCCTTGACGCTGCACGCAGAATCACGCCAAAGACACGCGCCATCATTGCTGTGCATCTTGCCGGTGAGCCTTGCGATTTGCAAGCGCTTCGCGAGCTTGCCGACCGTCATGGGATCACCTTGATAGAGGACGCAGCGCATGCCCTGCCCGCCAGCCATACCGGCCGGAGGATCGGCTCGATTTCCAAGTTCACAGCATTTAGTTTTTATGCTACCAAGACCATTACCTCCGCTGAAGGAGGCATGCTGACGACCGAGAGTCAGGAATGCGCAACGCGAGCGTCAAGAATGAGATTGCACGGCATTAGTGGGGATGCCTGGAAGCGCTATACCACTGAGGGCTCATGGTATTACGAAGTAGTTGATGCCGGTTTGAAAGCGAACATGCCCGACGTCCTTGCGGCATTAGGATTGGCGCAATTAAGGAAGGCGGAAGTATTCCATCAGCGACGCATCGAGATAGCCAATACTTATCTACGCAGATTTAGCGGTATAGAAGAATTGGAGATGCCGCCTGCAGGGGGTGTGAACACGACACATTCCTGGCACCTCTTCATTCTGCGGCTTCGACCGGAGATGCTTACTGTCAACCGCAGCGAGTTGATTCGGCAACTGAAGGAAGCAGGAATCGGCACCAGTGTCCATTTCATTCCGCTTCACTTGCATCCGTATTACCGCGACCGTTATGGATATTCGTCCGGCGACTTCCCTCATGCCAAAGACGCATATTCGCGCTGCATCTCGCTGCCAATCTATCCGGACATGAATGACGGAGAACTAGAACGGGTGCTCGCCGCGGTCGAACACCTGGTTCAGAAGAATCGCCGGCGCATGTTAATGTGTACAGCCTGAGACCGGAGGGGAAGGCAAGAAGGAGATTTGCGTGATTAAGGATACTAATTCATCGGGAAGTTCGAACCTGGCATCGCCTTGGTGTCTGTCTCGTTGGAAGCGCTGGATGGACATTATCATCGCCTCGCTGACTTTGTTTTTGCTGTCTCCTCTGTTCTTCGTAATTGCATTCGCCATCGCGATAACTTCAGGCAAGCCGATCTTCTTTCGCCAATGGCGGCTGGGCCGGCACGGCCGTGAATTTCAGGTGCAAAAGTTTCGCACCATGAGAGCGGCTGTAGACGGCTGCATAGGACTGACACAAGATGGAGACTCCCGCGTCACACGCATAGGGCGCTGGCTGCGAAGATGGAAGCTTGACGAGTTGCCTCAGCTTTATAACGTCCTGAAAGGGGAGATGACACTGGTCGGTCCCCGGCCGGATCTGGAACAATTCTGGTTGAAGGCCACCGCCGCTGATCGGCGGATACTGCAACTCAAGCCAGGATTGACCGGCGCCGCCAGTGTTGCCTTCCACGATGAAGAACGGCTGTTGGCGACGGTTTCACCGGAACGACTTACATCGTTCTATGTAGAACAGGTGCTGCCACAAAAAGCCAAGCTCGACAGCGAGTATGCAGCGCGGGCAACGTTTCGAAGCGATTGCGTCATTCTACTGCAAACATCGCTTGTGCCTTTCCTTCACCAACGCAGCATGGCAAGGGAGATTGATGAGCTGGCTCCCAGATAATAGGAATTCCCGAAGCTAGCCAGGTCGACGGTGATTGACAGAAAAACATATCGCATTGTGCACTTGACATCTGCGCATTCGGCGTTGGATGTACGTATATTTCACAAAGAATGCCGTTCGCTCGCTCGTGCAGGTTATGAGGTTGTTGCGCTGGGAAACCATGCGTGCACTGACATCATTGATGGGGTCAGGCTGCGAGGACTGGGACAAAGTAGCGGCCGGATCCAAAGAATGACCGTGAAATTGCTCGGCATCTGTCAGGAAGCATTTCGGTCCGACGGGGATGCCTACCACATTCACGATCCAGATTTGCTCATGGCGGGACTGATCCTCCGCGCTGCGGGGAAGCGGGTTGTTTACGACATCCACGAGGATCTCCCCAGGGATGTGCTCTTAAAAACGTATATTGCAAAACCTATCCGTAAGCCTTTGATGTGGATTGTGGAGCTTGTGGAGAATGCAGTCGCGCGACGCATGAGTGGATTGGTCGCTGCAACCCCGGCGATTGCAAAGCGATTCTACGCTAGAAACTGCAATACAGTTGTCGTGAACAACTACCCTATTCTTGATGAATTTACACCATCGACGAGTTTGGAGTGGAAGAGCCGCGATCCTGCTGTCATCTTCATCGGAGGGATCGCTGAGGCGCGCGGCATCCGTGAGATGTTGGCGGCAATGAACCTGCTGTCGAAAAATCTGGGCGCAAGACTTGAGTTGGCGGGCAGGTTTTTCGACACAGAACTCCAAACTGAGCTGTCAGCCAGTTCGCAATGGCAACACGTACGCTGGCATGGTGAGCTCGATCGCAAGGGCACTGCCTCTCTCCTCAAACGTGTACGGGCCGGGCTGGTCTTATACCATCGCGAAAAGAGCCACGAAGTCGCACAGCCAAACAAACTCTTCGAGTACATGGCTGCAGGAATTCCCGTGATAGCCTCTGATTTTCCGCTGTGGAGAAAGATTATCGAAGACGCTGGATGCGGGCTGCTGGTAGACCCGCTCGATACGAACGCTATTGCCACCGCAATTGAGCGCCTGATAACGAATCCCGCCGAAGCAGAAGCAATGGGACGGCGTGGACGCAGAGCTGCAGAAGGGAATTTTAACTGGGCGAATGAAGAGAAGACGTTGTTGTCCTTCTATGCCTCTCTGCTGACTGAACGCGCGGTTGTGGAGAAAGAAGCCGTGGTGACTTGAGCCGACTGCACACCAACATACCTTGCGACTATGTTGAAGTTTGACCGCGTACATCTGAGCCTCGAGAACTGGGACAGCACGCTGCAACAGTTTCCGGACCGGACTATGTGCCAGAGCTCCGCATGGTTGAATTTTCTCTCGGAGACACAGAAGGGAGAGATCGTAATCGCGGCACTGTATGAAGGCAATACTGTGCTCGGTTATTTTTCCGGGCTGATGATTCAAAGATTTGGGCTGCGCATTCTTGGCAGCCCGTTGCCGGGCTGGACTACAGCCTATATGGGTCTGGTACTGAAGCCCGAGGTGCCCAGAACGGACGCGCTTGAAGCGTTACAACGCTTTGCATTTGTCGACCTCCGATGTGTTCACCTGGAATTCATGGATCGGAACCTAAGTGCGAGTGCTATCGGAGACCACTATCCATTTCTCAACTACGACGGCTTTGAAATCGATCTTTCGCCTGATGAAGACGAGCTCTTCAGAAGCTTTAGTTACGATTGTCGTCATTGTGCACGCAAGGGTATGCGCTTGGGTGTTGTTATTCAGGAAGCGAGCGATGCGGCGTTTATCGACGATTACTACAGCCAGCTCACCGATGTTTTCGCCAAACACGATTTAATCCCTACATATGGCAAGGACCGTGTTTCAGCGTTGATTCAGCATCTGCAGCCCACAGGTAACCTGCTGCTGCTACGGGCGATCGATCCTGAGGGACACTGCATTGCAACTCTCATCTCTGTTGGCATGTATAACCGTGCTGAAGTGTGGAGCGGTGCGAGCTGGCGAACTTATCAGCATCTGCGACCTAACGAGTTGCTGGTCTGGGAAACTATCCGTTATTGGAAGAACCGCTCTGTTCAGTTTTTGGACATGGGCGGAGCCGGAGAATACAAGAGAAGATACGGTGGCTATAAGATTTCCGTGCCATGGGTCCGTACCTCTCGCTATTCGGTGCTGCCTCTGCTACGCAACGGTGCAGCTCTGGCAGTGAAAACCCGACAGAGATGGCTTGGGGGATTGCACTCAATCGCGAATTCTGTCTCTTTACTGGGTCAACAATGCAAGCCGGCAAATGGGGTGGCTATTGCGCCTCCAAATTCACACCAGACGCTGACATCAGCTTTAGATCGACGAGGAAGGACTCCAGGGTGAGGTTATGGCGCCGCTTGGGGCGCGTAAAGGCAACGCATGCTCGAGCTCGAGGGCATTCATTTCTCTGCTCAGTTGAGCGCTCGAATGAAGAGCAGGCGTTGTTGCCCTTCTATGCGGCTCTGCTCGCTGAACGCGCGGTTCTGGAGACAGAAACCGCGGTGACTTGAGTCAACTGCGTAAAACACGCTGCGACTATGTTGAAGTTTGACCGCATACATCTAAGTCTCGAGAACTGGGACAGCACGCTGCAACAGTTTCCGGACAGGACTATGTGCCAGAGTCCTGCATGGTTGGGATTTCTCGAGGAGACACAAAAGGGAGAGATCGTAATTGCAGCGCTGCGTGAAGGCAATACAGTGCTCGGTTACTTTTCCGGATTGATGATTCAACGGTTTGGGCTGCGCCTTCTTGGCAGTCCATTGCCGGGCTGGACTACCGCCTACATGGGTCTCGTACTGAAACCGGAGGTCCCCAGAACGGACGCTCTTGAGGCGCTACAACGCTTTGCATTCTTCGATCTCCAATGTGTTCACTTGGAATTCATGGATCGGAACCTGAGTGCGAGCGCTATCGGAGATCACTATCCGTTTCGCAACTACAACGGCTTCGAAATCGATCTCTCTCGCAAAGAAGACGAGCTTTTCAGTGATATGACTAGTGCTTGTCGCCGCTGTATACGCAAGGCTGTTCGCTCGGGTGTCATTATTCAGGAAGCGAGCGATGCAGCGTTCGTCGAGGATTTTTATGGGCAGATCACCGATGTTTTTGCCAAACGGCATCTGGTTCCCACGTATGGCCGGGCCCGCGTCTTGGCGTTAATTCGGCATCTGCAGCCCACAGGCAACCTGCTGCTGCTACGGGCGATCGACGATGACGGACACTGCATTGCAACCGGAATCTCAATTGCCATGCATGACCATGCCGAATTGTGGGGTACTGCCAGCTGGCGAACCTATCAGCATCTGCGGCCTAACGAGTTACTCCTCTGGTATGTTTTGCGTTATTGGAAGAACCGCTCTGTCCGGTTCTTGGATATGGGCGGAGCCGGAGAATACAAAAGAAAATATGGCGGCTATGAGATTTCCGTGCCTTGGGTTCGTACTTCCCGCTATCCCTTGCTGGCTGTGCTTCGCAGCAGTGCGGCTATGCTAGTTGCAACTCGACAGAGGTGGCATGGCGCGTGGCGCTCGATCGCGAGTTCCGTCTCTGCGCCGGCTGACAGTCCAAGCTTGCAATCGGGCGATTCGGTCCGTTAGAGCAGTTTTACAGTTGAATGAGGATGAGTTCACGTAGCTCCTCTATCAAGGAACGGGTGCACCTAGGGAATGCCCGCGCAACCAAATAACTGTAATTGCTCTAAGGCCTGTGTCAACTGACTACATTCGTTATCGGCCACCTACGTCGAACAGCAGCATATAAGCCATGAAAATTGGGTTTATCAGCCATGCGAGCTTTACTGTCGAGAGCAACGGGATCACGCTGTTATGCGACCCGTGGCTGTTCGGCAAAGCATTCAACGAGGGGTGGGCACTGCTGAGTCCTGCGGCTGCAGTACCCTGGGAAAGGATCGAGTACATCTGGATCTCGCACCAGCATCCGGATCATCTTCATTTTCCTACTCTCAGGAGTCTCACCCCCCAACAACGGAAGCGCCCGATCATGCTGTTCCAGAAGCACGCGTCGCAACGCATTCCCAAGGTATTGCGAGGATTGGGATACTCCAGCGTCCAGGAGCTAAGGTTGAATAGGTGGACACCGCTGCGCGGAGGCATAGAAGTGATGTGCGGCTCGGTCGGATCGGTAGATTCTTGGATAGCCATTCGCGCTGAGGGAGTGAATATATTGAACCTCAACGATTGCACGATCCAGCCGCGCCATCTGGCGTACATCTCTAAACTGGTCGGAAAAGTAACCGTGCTGCTGACTCAGTTCTCGTTTGCAAGCTGGATCGGAAATCACGCTGATGAACTGGGCGAAGTTGAGACCAAGCTGCGAGATTTGCGGTTTCGAGTTAGCTTTCTAGAGCCTGATGTAACTATTCCGTTTGCCAGCTTCATCTACTTTTGCAACCAGGAGAATAGCTGGATGAACGACTTTGTTATTACGCCGCGGCGCGTTGCGGACTTGGGCCTTCCAGGTGTGAATTTCATGTATCCGGGTGACAAATGGGACTCAGATGTCCGAACGTTTCGTTCGGCCGAGGCTATTGAGAAATACATGAACGATATAAGCCGGCCAAAGACGATCGATCCGACACCGCAGGCGGCCGCGATAGACACCCTGCAACAGGCGGTAGACAGGACTTTGCGAACGGTACGCGTGCGGTTCGGTAGGTTCGTCCTTAACCGAATCAGACCGTTCTCAATCTATTTGCATGACCTGGACAAAGTTCTACTGGTGAATCCGAGGGGCAGATGTGAAGCGCAGGATGCTACGAAAGAGACGCGCGATGCCGCACGGTTCGTAATGTGTAGCCAAGTGGCATGGTATACGTTCGCATACAGCTGGGGCTGGGGAGCCATGGAAGTTTCCGGCATGTCTTTCGACCGCCGCCTCAAAGAGCCAAACCCCCTGGTGTTCTACCTCAATATACTTGCGACGGGATGGTTGAGTTTCGATAGCATGCGCCACGCGGCGCGAACCGTTGAGTTCCTCTGGGCGAAGCGTCGTGAGCTGGGCTACCGTATATGGGCCCGGTTGTCCGGCGCAGAAGATCCGATATTGAAGCGGCCGCGTGGCAATCGGACTCCATGCCAACGAAGCGCTTAGTGCAAAGACGATAACGAGTGGATTGGCGGCCGTACATAGTAGAGCGGTGAAATCTATCGGATCTATGTTCCTTGGATACGAAGTAGTCAAGAAGCCCCTGATGCGCTCAATCCGCGTCGACCTTTGTATCTGCGATAACACGCAATATTGGAGCCAAGATGTGCGGAATATTTGGTGCCATAAACACGAAGCATTATTTCGATGGCGCAGCACTCGCGCATTTCTCAGAGCTCAATGACTTGACATGTTACCGGGGACCTGACGACCATGGCATCCGCGCTCTGAAGCTGAAGCAGTCGAAAGGCAACTTAGCGCAAACTCATAATGACTGGAATGTGCGCAGAAAAGTAGGTTCTCTGACTGCACCCTTGTCTGGTATGGATTCCCCTCTGGATGATAGCTCTTGGCGGCCCCGCCATAACTGCGAAAACGCTTCCGGGAATTATTTCGACGTGTTCCTGGGCAATCGTCGGTTGTCAATCATCGATCTTTCCTCGAACGGTCACCAGCCGATGACGGATCACCAGGGTCGCTGGATTGTCTACAATGGTGAGATCTTCAACTACCTTGAACTGCGCCGGGAATTGCAGGCGAAAGGACACGAATTCACAACCAGCACAGACACCGAAGTCATCCTCCATGTTTACAGCGAATACGGAGAACAGGGGTTTGACCGTCTCAATGGCATGTGGGCGTTTGCCATCGCTGACGTGCCCAGGCGCCGAGTGGTACTAAGTAGAGACCGCTTTTCCATCAAGCCACTGTACGTCTTACGAGTCGAAGGTTGCATCTATTTCGCAAGTGAAATCAAGCAGCTCCTGCCGTTGCTGCCGGAGCGCCGCCTTAACGCAGAGACCATGTCGGCATTTCTTGTACAAGGTCTGCTTGATCATTCGGGCAAGACATTCTTCGAAGGCATCGTCAGAGCGCCTTCGAGCGCCAACATCATTATTTCGCTCGACACCGGAGACGTGCGCGAAAGCGCATACTGGAGCTTCTGTCCCATCAGTGGCATCAGTTCCTCGCAGCAGGCTGCTGAGCAATTCCGCGAGTTGTTTCTCGACAGCATCAAACTGCGGCTCCGCAGTGATGTGAAAGTTGGAGTGTTGCTAAGCGGCGGTCTCGATTCATCCGCTATTGCGGTCGGGTGCAGGAAAATCAACGGCGACCATATCGAAACGTATTCCATCGTATCTGAGGACGGCATTTGCGATGAGCACCGGTTTATTGACATGCTCGCCGAAACTGGTTTGAGAAACAATAAGATTGTTTTCCGGTGCGCCGATGTTCTTCAGGATATCGACCGCGTTCTCGACCACAGCGACGAGCCGGTTGGTGGGTTCAGCGTGATGGCGCAGTTTAAGTTATTCAGCGCCATTAGGCAGGATACAGATGTCACCGTTCTCCTCAGCGGTCAGGGAGGTGACGAAGTCCTGCTCGGCTATCTGAAGTTCTTTTTCTTTCATTTGAAGTCGTTGTACCGTCAACACAAGTATTCGCAGGCAGTATTCCAGCTGGGCGCGAGTTTGTGGCAGCGCACAGTCGTGCGCCAATTCACTCTGCGGTCTGCCAGGCGTTACATTCAGACATGTGTCCCGGGGCTAAGCCGCGCAATCAAGTCAGAGCAGGTACGCGTGCCCGTTTGGGATTGTGGGGATATAGCGTCTCGCCAGATTGCCGATATTGAGAAGTACTCCGTTCCGGCACTTACCCACTATGAAGACCGCAACTCGATGGCACATTCACTCGAGGTGAGACACCCGTTTCTCGATCACAGACTGGTAGAGTTCCTGGTAAGCCTTCCGACTGAGTGGAAGATCCGGAATGGCTGGACGAAGCACGTGCTGCGGCAGGCACTTCCCGAGTTGCCCGACGCCATTCGGTGGCGCCGCGATAAACAGGGGTTCTTGACTCCCGAGCAGCAATGGTTGAAATACAATCTCAGCGGGCTGATCCGGTCCACGTTCCACAACAGCCAGCTTGCCCAGGCAGGCATTCTGAACGAACAGGAATTCTTGAATTATTACGAGCAGTTTCAACGCGGCGCCGCTATCCCAGAGAGTGACATTGCTCGCGCTTTGATCGCAGAACGCTGGATGCAGCGCACCTTCGGACAACCGGCGCGTCAGTCCATGTCAATAGAGAGCCAAGAAGTTGCGAAGTAACTTGCGAGGATAGAACAGCGCTGACTCGTACATACGATTCTCTAATCTTGAGATTGCCCTGGTATGGTGTCTCGCAACTCAGTGAATAACTTTGTCATCTAGTCGAACCGCCAAGCAAAGTGACCTGAGCTGCTTTTCGTGATCTACGCCTCCTCCGAGGCCCTTGCCTTATCTGGCAAATTTATGGGACACCACACTAGCGCACCGCCACACGACGCGGTGCACAGAATCCTTGAGCGGCTGTCCAGCCTGCGCGGTAACTTTCCGTTCGCGACCAATGTGGCCGTTCTTAGCGGGGGAACATCGCTGGGGCATTGTTTTACGATTGCAGCGGCGCCGCTTCTGACGCGCCTCTATCTGCCGCACGATATCGGCAATCTAGGACTCTTCAATGAGTTCCTCGCCGTCATTGCGGTGGCGGCATCACTGCAATATGATGCCGCAATCGTTTCTGCCCCCGACGAAAAAAGAAGTGCTCAATTGGCAACGCTATCGATGTTGTTCACGCTCCCGATGAGCGTTGCCGGTGGACTCCTCTTGTACGCCATGATCCACTTTTCGTTTGTGGGCTTCGGCGCCTTGCCTGTATATGCAGCATGGTTGATGGTGCCCACCATCGTGTTTGCCGGTGTATTTTCGGTTCTGCGCTATTGGTCGCTGCGGGACGCGAGGTTCGGCATCGTATCGCAGGCAGTCATCTTTCAGAATGGTGGACGCAGCCTGCTGCAGGTCGCCCTGGGTGTGATCGGATCGAATTCCTTCGGCTTGTTACTGGGGGAGGTCCTCGGGCGTGGTCTCGGAATGAGTCGTATGTTGCGCACCGCCTGGCCCGTGATGCGCAAGCATACTCTCGACGCGTGTGATGCTGCGAGGGCTCTGGTGAGCAACCGGCAATTCCCGCTCTACTCGATGCCCTCCTCGTTGCTTAATCAGCTCGGTACGAGCCTCCCGCTGCCGTTGCTGGTTACTCTGTATGGCGCAGATGCTGGTGGATACTATTCCCTGGTGTGGAGAGTGCTGGCCTTGCCGGTCGTCCTGGTCGGTAACAGCATGGCGGATGCATTCCACAGCCGTGCTGCACTCTATGCGCGCGAAGATCGGAAACGTCTTCTGTCGTTTTTCAACGGTACCGCCGCGATCTTGCTGGCGATGGGTATAGTGCCAGCCTTGGCCATCACCATCTTCGGAGAGCCGATCTTCGTCTTCGCATTTGGGGTCAAATGGAGATTGTCGGGGGCCATCGCCGCAATCGTCTCCCCCTGGTTTTTGACGGCATTCATCGTCAGCCCGATAAGCCGCTTAGTCTATGTGTTGCACGGCCAGGGCTTGAAACTGATTTACGATGTATTGATTCTCGGGGCAAATCTTTTGGTGTTTTATTGGGCTCGTCGGCTTGCGTGGCCCATGCTCCACATGGTGACAGCCATGAGCGTAATGAATACAGCTTCAAAAGTCGTCTACTTTTTCCTGCTGCTCCGGATTGCAGCCACCGCGATGCGCACACCATCGGCACACCTGAAAGAGGTTAAGGGTAATTGAGTATTGCATTCATGGCCACCTACTCGATCTCGACAGGCAGTTACGAAAGCAACTCCAGGGTCAGCAGAGTTCTAAGTTCTCGGAGTGGCATGGTGCTGATCTGTGCCTCGTACGTTACAGCCTTTGTACTTGTGTACAAATGGGTGATCGTGCCGGTTTGGGGCTACGAAGGATTCAACTTCAAAACGACACTGGCACGCGCGGCGGCTGGATGGGCGCTTGCAGCGCTGCCCTCGTTTTGGATGCCGATCAAGTTGAGGCGACCATCGCAGGTTGTGTATTGGCTCCTCTATCTGCTGGTTTTAGTTCCTGCTTGCTTGGTGCCGATCTACGCATTGGATGATCAATCTCGCGGCCCGCTCCTTCTGGCGACATGCTTGGTTAGCGTGTTCGCGCTTACGGGATTGGTGTACTGTCTCCCGCTACTCCCCCTGCGGCGCATTCATCTAGAAAGCTATGAACTCAGCGTCATCCTGGCTCTCCTCAGCATAATTTTCTATTCGTTGATGGTTGCGAGCTTCGGCTTCCATTTCCACTATGTTTCGTTCGAAGATATTTATTCGGTACGCGCCCAATTTACCAGCACCCTAAATCAGGCTCCTGCTTTAGTGGCATACGCGATCGATTGGCAGGCGTGGGTCATCAATCCATTTATGATAGCCATCGGGTTGAGGTCTCGGCGCATGTCGTGGGTTCTGGCAGGCGCCGTAGGGCAATTTGCCATTTACTCCATTACGGCATTTCGGTCGATGTTCTTCTCAGCTGGTTTTTTGCTCTATCTTTTGTGGGTGACACGTTCGAACAAAACGTTTGGTGCAAGGCTAGCCGCAAGCTGGGCTGCGATCTTTGCGGGTACAGGCGCGTTACAGTTCTTCGGTTATGGACTGATTCCCGAGTCGCTCGTAGGTGTACGCATGACAGCGCTACCGGGATTGCTGACCGGCTACTATTACGAATTTTTCTCGTCACACCCCCTGGTGCACCTGGGCCATAGCATTTTTAAGTCATTTGTCACTTATCCGTACGCTGTTGAGCCGCCCTACTTAATTGGTTATTCTTACTTCCACAGTCTCACCGATGATGCCAATGCAAATCTCTGGGCAGACGCTTACGCTAACTTCGGATACCCCGGAATCATCTGCTTCACATTGCTGCTTGCGATAGTGCTGTGGCTATATGACTCGGTCGCGGCTGATCGCGATATTCGTCTGGCAGCGCTGGTGATTGCTCTGCCGGCATTTGCTCTTACGAATGTGGGCCTCTTGACCTCGTTGCTTACCAATGGGATGGGCCTTGCGATGCTACTAATGTATCTCGCACCTTCCACAACTCACGAAGGCTTGCAAGACTCTGTCACTGAGAAAGGTAATGTCCGTGGGCGCAATCTTAAATGGAAGCCAGTGATTGGTTAACGCGAGGAGCGGAAATGGCATCCACCTATTCCAATTGTAGGGCGGAAGGACCAAAAGCCTGTTTACGTATCGCTCTTTCACTCCTCGCACTCAGAAGGCTCCGTTCGCCTCGCTATCTCTACCTCATAACGGGTTCTAATCGGCGCAGAGAGATTCGGATGGCTCACACATATTCGCAGCAGTCGATCCAGTCATGAAAACGATAGTAAGTATTGTCGGTGCAAGGCCGCAGTTCGTGAAATCAGCCGTGGTGTCGAGCGCGTTGACGTCTGCGGGAGTGAGCGACGTTCTGGTTCACACCGGCCAGCACTACGACTTCGAGATGTCTGGCCTGTTTTTTGACGAACTGGGAATCCCGGAGCCTGAGTACAACCTTGGCATCGGTTCAGGACGGCATGGTGCACAAACTGGTCGCATGATTGAGGCAATCGAATCGGTCCTGCTGAATATCCGGCCGGAAATGGTCCTTGTGTACGGAGATACGAACTCTACGTTGGCGGGCGCGTTGGCCGCAGCCAAACTCCATATTCCCGTTTCCCACGTCGAAGCGGGTCTGCGATCGTTCAATCGCCAGATGCCCGAAGAAATCAACCGGGTGCTCACAGATCATATCGCTGATGTGCTGTTCGCACCGACCGCAATTGCCGTGCAGAACTTGGAAAACGAAGGTATACCCGCCGGGCGGATCATCCGTACGGGCGACGTGATGCATGATGCCGCGCTGCGGTTCGCTGCGCGCGCCGAGGCCGTCAGCCTTGTGTTGCAGCAGTTGCAGTTGCAATCGCGCGAATACATACTCGCGACGTTACACCGTGGTGAAAACACAGATGACCCAAGCCGGCTGCGGGCCATCTTCGAAGGATTAGCTGATCTGGCGCAGCAAATGCCGGTTGTCCTGCCGCTGCACCCGCGCACGCGTAAGGCAATCGATCGGGCGCAAATCCGCGCTGCTGTCTTGCAGCGCATCCTTATTCTCGAACCTTTGGGATATCTGGACATGACCATGTTGGAGAAACACGCGCGCCTTATCGCCACCGACTCAGGCGGAGTGCAGAAAGAGGCCTACTTCCATAGCGTGCCCTGTGTCACCCTACGAAGTGAGACCGAGTGGATCGAGTCACTTGAGGGCGGCTGCAATCAACTCGTATTTCCGGTGAATGGCGAAGCCGTGGCCATGGGTATACGTGAGTCTCTGAGAAGGAAGCCCATCTTCCGCAACGGCATCTATGGCGATGGGCGCAGCGCCGTTCACATCGCGAACGCCATTTCTCGTTGGGATTCCCCTTATTCGCTGGACAAATGCACAAACACTCCGTCGCGGGTCGCGAATGATGCGATATCGTGCTCAGTCAGTGATTAGGTTCGCAGCTTTGGTGCTGAGTTCCTTGCTATTGTCCTGGCCAATGTCGCAGCCCGGGCTCACCACAGAGGGAGCCACGCGTACGTTGCCAGATCCGGTCGCGAGCGGCGGATTGCGGACTGCGGTGCACTACGTGAGTCCGGCGGGCAGTGACACCGGCGATGGAAGCGCCGCTCACCCGTGGGCGACGATCCAGCATGCGGACCGGGTGGTGCAGCCTGGCGGTACCGTGGTGGTGCTGAACGGAATTTATTCCGGCGATATTCTTCTTCGGTCCAGCGGCACCGCCGGGAGCCCGATCACGTATGTCGCCCAGGATAAATGGCAGGCTAAACTGGTCGGCACTGCTTCTGGGGATGGCACGGCAGTCATCCGCGTAACCGGCGGCCACCTGATTATCAAAAACTTCGACATCACCGGAACCGATGCAGCCGGTGTACTTCTCGCATCGTCTGGCACCTCTGCAAGTTTCAATCAGGCCATCGGCAACTACGTCCACGACATCACAATTCCGTGTGACCAGAACGGCGGCGCAGGGCTCAACACTGGCGGAGGCGACAACTACTCGGGCATCAGCCACGATGACTTTATCGGAAATCTGGTTGTCAACATCCATGGAACTCCTGGCTGCACCACCGGCGTATCCGCTGCTGGTATCTATGAGGCAGTCCCCTATGGGATCGTGGCCAATAATATCGTCATTAACGCCGGATACGCCATACAGTGCTGGCACAATGCTCATCACGAAACGATTTCCGGGAATATACTGGCAAACAATTTGAGGGGGATTACAGTCGGGGCTGGCGATGCTCCGGGAGGGATCTCAAACGACTACACCGTGGTAAAAGACAACGTTATAGTGGGCAGTCTCAGTTGGGCGATCGCCGAATCCGGCGAGACCGGAAGGCATAACACCTACACAGACAACATGCTGTTCAACAATCCTTCCGGCATCACACTTGAAAACGGATTAGCTGCAACAGGAACCATTCATAGCAACGGACGGCCACCGGCAGTGACCATTCCTGCGCCTTAGGGCATGTCATCAAATCATTGATGAGAGCTGTCGTTCATGACAGTTGAGGGCGTCAGCCGGATTTACGCGTCGACCTTCGCCCTCGCCTGATTTAATTGACCGTAACTGTGACCGTCCCCTCATCGGTCACGCCGCTGGAACTGTGAGCGGTAATACGATAGGCGGTAGTGGCCGTAGGATTAACCACGAGAGAGCTATTTAATGGAACCGC
>Ga0207111_10040_pt2 | contig 37026 bp, 24 predicted proteins | sample Alteio_BWMinHeat_71_FD_153577 | JGI IMG/M metagenome (GOLD analysis project Ga0207111, IMG submission 153577) | Enriched cells from forest soil in Barre Woods Harvard Forest LTER site, Petersham, Massachusetts, United States -... | ecosystem: Environmental > Terrestrial > Soil > Temperate forest >... | reverse complement strand
GGTCAACGATTATGTCGCCCTTGTTGGTTACGGCTTTTATCAAGGCTTCCTGTAAACTTACTGGTTTGGCGTGAATGTGGTTTCTGTCGCCGTTTTCTATCCGCTCGTCCCAAACATCGGGTATATCGTGCAACCGCCAAACTCCTTTGGCTCTGATAGGCGGTTTCTGAAAAATTACAAGGTATTCGCTGTAACGGCGGGTACGATAGCCCATTCCCATTCTCTGCTTGTTCCAGGTTATCATATCCACTAACTGAAAACTCAAGCCTGCCGTAAAAGCGTGTATGCCGTTAAAGATTATGAACTTGTCTACCCAAAGCATTAAGTGTCCGCTCGGTAAAAGTATCCGCTCAATTTCCTTTAAAAAATGCTTGATAACTTTATCGGTCATCTGCGGGAGTTCCGCTCGGTTTTTGCTCCTGCCCACGCCCTCATTGCCATATGCCTGCTTATCAAGAATACTCCTATACTGCGGGTCAAAAAATACCAATGGCACGGAATGGGCGGGGAGTTTCTTTAACAGCGTTAAGCCGTCCATTTTTTGCCGTTCATCAACTTTTAATCCGTCTATGTTCTTAAACTTTGGCTGAACTATATCCCGCTCGCCTGAAAATACCGAATGGGTTTTAATCCGAGGGTGTGCAACCGCTTCCACTATCTCGTCAAAAGTCTTGTTTATAGGCTCAATAATCTGCTGTCTTGTCATAAAATTAAGCGGTTAGTTGTTTATATTGTAGCACATTTCCCTTAGCTTTACCGCATACAGCGTCCACAAAGGATAAAGCCAATTCGCCGTTGTTTGAACGAAAAGCGAACTCGTTGACATAGCGTTGCAGGTGCTTAATACTGACATTGTGATAAGTGCCGTAAATGCCACGCTTTAACAAAGCCCAAAAACTCTCAATGCCGTTAGTGTGGGCTATGCCGTTTACATACTCCGCCCCACTGTGATTTACCGCCGAGTGTTTATAGCCTTTTATATCCAAGCCGAGATAAGAGCGGTGGTCATCGGTAAAGACGGCGGAATTGCGGCTGACGGTCTGCTCAATCAATCCCTGTAAAGTTGCCGCCTCGGTATTGCTTACCACTTTACCCCTTACGCTTCCTTTTCGTTCCCGCAAGCCGACAACAGGAGTTTTGTTAGCCACGCCACGCCCCGAATTAAATCTTTTGTTAGCGTGTTTGTTTTTCTCTTTACCGCCGACATAGGTTTCATCAACTTCCACAATTCCGTGCATTTTCTCAAAACCATTACAAGCCTCTCTAATTCTATGCCCCATATACCACGCTGTTTTTTGGGTAACGCCAAGCTGTTTGCCAAGTTCAACGGACGATATGCCTTTGCGGGCAGTTCCCATAATGTACATAGCCAACAGCCAAAGCCTTACTGGAATGTGCGAGGCTTCCATAATCGTTTTGGTTTTGCAGGTAAACTTGTTGTTGCAATCGCTACACTTAAAAGGCTGTTTGGCTTCGCTGACATAAACCCGCTCGCTGTCGCAATACGGGCAGATAACGCCTTTAGGCCAGCGTTTGGCTACAAAAAAGTCAACGGCGGCCTTTTCATCGGGAAAGCGAGTGGTTAAAAATTCAACTATGCTTGTTTCTTTAGTGTTTTTCATAGGTTTTTATTAAGGTTTATCTATACCTATATAGTATACCCTAATTAAAATGTTGTCAAGTACCTGAAAACACTTAAAAGTGGATAACTCGGTGTTACAAAGTATATAAGTCCCTAATTTTTAGTAGCCGTTGGTTTTCGTCTGGTTTACATTTACATTTATCTTATCGGGCACATTAACCGTTGTACCGCTAGTACTTCTGCGCAAGGCCGGTAGGCCATATAAAATAAACAGCGCGATAATAGCAATAACCACTACCGCCCCGATAATCAGCCCTGCTCCCCCGCCGCTCTTGCCGCCGCCGGTATCCGGGTTATTAATAATTGTTGTCATACTGGGTTCCTTTCATCCAAGAAACTTTTAATTTTAATTAGACAGGGCTACTAACGGTCACGGCCCGCTTATAAAGCCAGGTGCCGTAAATCATGAGGAGTGCGCCAACGCTGCCTACGACCATGCTATACCAATTAAACCCTATAACGTCCGCGCGGCCAAAATGGTTCAGCACATACGCAGCCGTCATAATAAAACTCGCGATGATGGAGCCCGCAATGCCCAAAATCACATCCCACCACAGGCCGTAGCCGGAACCGTAAATAAAGTAAGCTGCCACACCCACTACCGCGCCAAAAACCAAAACCAATCCGATAATCATAAACTTAAGCTTTCTCCTGGCTGTCCAGTTTAGCCGCGGCTTCCGGGGTGGATACGGTTTTGCCCATTAAAAACAGTCTGACAATGGCCATGGCTATGAGCCAATAGACCAGCATAGCCAGCAAGGTAGTCCATTCAAAGATGCTGCCTTCTACTTTGGTAATTTTAAACACGCTTAAGAAAGGCGCGGCAAACGGGTAGGTAACGCCGTAAATGAAGTCGGTAAAACCGGCTCCCGGGTTGGCGCCGAGCAGTTTTAGCACAAAGCGAAAGGCTAAAAGAGCTTCCAAAAGGCCGAGAATATACCAGACAATTTGCGTGCCGCGGTATAAAGGCTTGGTGCTGGGTGAGTTATAGGAATCCATATAGTTTATATTGTTTAATTGATAAATAAGCTTATTGCTGAATCGCGGCATCAGGATAGCTGGCTATTTCCGCGTCGCTCAACATTACCAGATTGGTAAAAGATAAGCCCAAGCGCTGGAACACGGCCAGGGAAGGAATACCGCTCTTGTGTCCGTTTACTACTATATAGACCGTAGCGTTTGAGCCTTTTATTAAGCTGCCGTCCGGGGCCATGACTGGCGTGTCCAAACCTACGCTTGCGAGTTGGGAAGCGGAAACTGTCTGGACATCGCTAAACTTTAAGCCTCGGGCAAAGAAAACCGCGGCTGAGGTGAAAGGCTTTAGCTGACCGTTAACCACCATGTAAACCGTGTCGCTGGAATCTGTTTTAACCAGGCTGCCGTTGGACCAGGCAGCGTTAAACGAAGCAGTGGGGCTTGGAGCCGGCGCAGGCGTAGGGTTCGGTGTAGGGTTAGGTGTCGGTGATGGAGTTGGACTTGGATTCGGTGTTGGCGTCGGTGTGGGTGATGGAGAGGGCGCGGGGGTTGGGGTTATGGCTGTAGCGGAAGGAGCGCTAACCGCATTAGAATCTAAGGTAACCGCGGTCTGGGCCAAAGCCCTGCCATTTAAGGTCGCGCCGGTATTTAATACAATCGCTGTCTGGTCCAGTATGTTTCCGTTAAAGACAGCGGTAGTACCTATTGTAGTCTGGCCGGCGACAACCCAAAAGACGTTAGCAGCCTGGGCTCCACCGCTAAGCATAATTTTTACCGCTGAACTAATATTAAGATTCTGCGCTATCTGAAATATCCAGACATCGTTGGCGCTGCCGGAGAGAGTTACATTTGTCGGTATGGTCAGGCCGGTTCCCCATTTGTAGACACCGGGGGCCAGTGTCTGTCCGCCAATGTTGCCGGCGCCGAGTTCGGTAACATTGGGCGCCCTGCCCGCGGCATCGGTATATGCGGTTTGCATGTCTAGTACCGCGGCGCTCAGGTTAGCGGGAGTCGGGTCGGCGTAGCCAGGCGCGTAGACTTTTCCGGTAACTTGTGCTGAAGTGGAAAATGCGCCGGCTGCGGGAAGAGTCAAGGCAAACCCGGTTATGGCGCTGGCGGCAATTGGGCTTACCCCAATATCTCCGGTAATTAAGGTAGATCCGGTAGTTGAGATTCCCGTTTTGGAAAGGATTACAAAATTGCCAGCGGTTCCAAGGTTGACTGCCCCGGGGCCAGGGGTTGCCGGGAGAGTCCGGGCAGATAGTGTAAGGCAGGGTCCATTTGAGTTTTCCCCTGGGAGTTATAATTTTACCTACATATTAGGCGGTAACCCTCCTACCGAACAATCCGGCACATTTACCAATATTACCAGCACTCCTCTAATGGTTTATTTCAGCATGCCGAATAAGCCCGGTTGGCTTGATAATGGCTATACCCCAAACGCGTACCCAATGGATCCCGGAGTGCCAAGCGGTTTGGGCCAATCGGTCAACCCCACGGGCTTGGGAATTGGCACATACTCCTCCGCGCTTTATATTTCCGGGAATTTTACCGGATCGCCGGTTATAGTTCCGGTAAGCCTGACTGTAAAGACGGCAGGCTCAGAGTTACCGGACAACCAAACCCACCCCGAAGACACCAATGTGCTCGGTCCGGACGGTACGGTTTATAGAATCTCCACTGGTTCGCGTTCGCCATATACTTCGGCCGGAGCCTTTCTTTCTTACGGCTACAACACTTGGGCAGGCGTTCAGGTTGCCAACTCGGCGGATATGGCTTTACCTATAGGTACCTATACGCCCACGCCTTCATCCGGCACCATGCCAACTTATATTCCTCCGCGCGACGGTTCTCTTATTAATGACCACGGCACTGTTTACATTGTTTACGACCACTACCGCCAGGGGTTTACCTCGGCCGAAGTATTCTTAGGTTTAGGATATTCTTTTGCCAATGTCCTGCCCGGTGACGCCTCTTTTTTAACCTTACTCACGGCCATTAATAGCGCCGATATGGCTCACCCCAGCGGCACAGTTGTAAATGACCGCGGCACGATTTGTGTTATTGAGAGTCCTTTTAGAGCCAGCGGCCAGCCGGGTCGCCGGTGCTTTTCGACTCTTTCGGATATGAATTCTTGGGGAATAAAAACCGGCGAAATTATTAAAGCCAACAGCTACGACCACAATTTGGCTATTAATGGGGTTATCCCCGCCCGGACTGTTTTCAGCTTAATGAACCCTTAAAATTTTAGTGTGCTAAGGCAAAACCATCCCGATTAATCGGGATGGTTTTTATAATTTTGGCGGGTGTTTTCAAAAAAAGTTAGAGCAGTATTTTTAATCAATTCGCGCGTGCGGGTGCGGGGCCAACCGCAGTGTCCTATGGAATTAAGCAAGGAGTGTCTTTTGGAATTTTACTTTTTGTTTTGACGGCAGTCTCACTTTGCCCTTTTAAGTTGCTTGTACAATTTTTGGTATTCCAGAGCCGTACGGTCCCAGGAAAAGTCGGACAGCAAAGCGTTCTTAACTAGGCGCGCCCAGACTTCCGGTATGGCGTAAACCTGCAGGGCGGAGATAAGCGCGACCTGGAAGCTTAGCCGGTTCCCCCGTTCGTGTAAAAAGCCGTTGCCGGTTAGGCGGCTGCCGTTGAAAGCGGAAATGGTTTCGGACAACCCTCCGGTGTTGGCCACAATCGGGACGCAGCCGTAGCGCAGGGCTTCCATGGCCACAATGCCTCCGGGTTCAAAGCGGCTGGGAACCAGCAGCATGTCGCTGCCGGCAAATATTTTTCTGGGCAAAATAAAGTCTTTTTGCAAAATAGCGGCAATGCGCGCGGGGTAGCGCCGGCAGAGTTCGACTAAGTCATTGGAATAACTTTTTTCCCCGCCTCCAAGAAAGATAAATTGCGAAGCGGGCAGCGTTTCAATGTCCTCCAGGGTTTTTAAAATCAGTTCAATGCCTTTTTGCGCGGCCAGTCTCCCCACATAAGCGATTACCGGGATATTTGCGGCTACGGGCAGTTGGAAGTGCTTTTGCAGCGCGGCCTTATTGGCTTTGCGGGGGGCAAGATTTTTAGAATTGAAATTGGAAACAATGTGGGGATCGGTTTGCGGGTTCATTTCCTGGGTATCAATACCGTTGGCGATGCCGGATAGTTTGTAAGCATGGCTTTTTAATTGCCTGTGAAGCCCTTCGCCAAATTCCTTGGTTTGCACTTCCTTGGCATAGGTTCTGGAGACCGTGTTAACGCGGTCAGCATAAATAATTCCCCGCAGCATGGGGTTTTGGTTCTGCATTTTCCGCTGGAAGATGGGCAAAAGCGCCTCTTTGCCCTTGTCCGACTTAACCTCGTAGAGGAATTCGTGGTTGCCCTGATGGCGGAAGTTGTGGATGGTATAAAGCACTTTAATTTTTTGCAAAGCTTTTTTGTAACGGGGATCTTTTTTTAGCAGTTCAACAATGTAACCGGTGTGCCAGTCGTGGGCGTGAATGATATCCGGCATCCAGCCCTTTTTCGCTTTTTGGGCCAGCAGCCATTCCAGGCAGCCCAGGCTCAGCAGGTAAAACCTAATATGCTCGTCCGAATAACCGTAAACGTTGGCCCGCAATTCAAAATATTCCCGGTTTTCCAAAAAGTAAGTCGGGGCATAAAACGTGCTCTGGTCCCGGTATTTAACATTGCACAAAAGTACATGCGGGAACTTGGATCCTTTTCCAGCACCGGTCGGAACGGCCAGGCCTTTGGTCTCCATGCCCATGGGGTACTTTTTTTCATCAATAACGCCGTATTTGGGTATAAAAACCCGAGCGTCGTGGCCCAGTTTAGCCACGGCGCGGGCCATGAATGAGACGGCTTGGGACAAGCCTCCCACCAGAGCATAGGGCGCGTCTTCGCTGGCAACGTAGAGTATTTTCATAAAAATTTAAGTTGGTTGTAATAAAATGGGCAAATAAAGTTCGGTTATATACTCCTGCATCATCCGTTCGGAAGTAAAGCGGCTGCCAACCTCCATTATGGTCTCCCGCATCATTTTAGTCCACTGGGCCGGAGCGCTGTTTTGCGCTCCTTGCTCATAGTATAAAGGGGCGACCCGTTCTTCCACAACCTTATAAAGGTCGGCAGCGGAGTCAACCGGACTAACGGGAAAGCCCAGCTGGTGCAGTTCTATTTCATCGGTCCAGCCGTCGGATATGGCGCATTGCAAAATCCCATTTAGCCCGGCTTTCATGCCCGAGGTGCCGCAGGCTTCCTGGCCTTTTATGGGCGTATTTAACCAGACATCGCTGCCGGTTACCAAAAGGCGCGCCAGCTCCAGGTTGTAATTAGGAAGGAAGACTACCCGGTCTTTTAGTCCTGGCCGGCTTATGTTTTTAAAAATTTCGGTCATCATGGCCTTGGCAGGCAAGTCGCCGGGATGGGCCTTTCCGGCGAGAATTATTTGCACGGGCCTGGTTTGGTGGTTGATAATTTGAATAAGGCGGCTAATGTCGGAAAACAGCAGCAGCGGTTGTTTGTAAGCCGTGATCCTGCGCGCCCAGGTAATTGTCAGGCTGTTAGGTTTTAGCTCTTTGCCGGTGCTGCCGGTTATAAAACCCAGCAGCCGCTGTTTGCATTCCTGGTGTGTTGCCCAAATTTCCTGGTCGGTTATTCCCAGACCGTGGTGGAGCCTGCCTTCAATTTCTTTTATCTTGGGGTTTTGCCAAAATTCCCGGTTGACCCCGTTGGTAATGGGTGTAAAATGCGCTTCGGGAAAGGAAACTTTCGCGAATTGCGCGTGCGCTTTGCTGACCGCGCTGCTTTTGGAACTGGCTGACAGGGCCAGGTGGGTCATGGAAAAATGGCCGGGGGCATTGGGCATGGCGCCCATGCGCAAGACTTCGTCTATGGGCAGGCCTAAGTGGCCGGCGTAATCGCCTAGCAGGTGGGCGACCATGCCGCTCTCAAACACATCATTGCCCGAGGGTATAAGGGTATGGTTGGTAAAGACCGTGCGCCGGCAGGCGTAGCTTAAGCCTTCTGAAAACCGGGCCTGGGTGCGTTTCATGTACTGGTGGGCTATTTCCATAATCGCGAAAGCCGAGTGCCCTTCGTTAAGATGGTAGGCGGACGGCAGGATTCCCAATTTTGCCAGCGCCCTAATGCCGCCAATCCCCAAAAGGATTTCCTGCTGGATGCGCCACTGCGGATCGGTAGGATACAGGCTCGCGGTCAGCCTGCGGTCCAGCTCGGAATTTTCCTCAACGTCGGTGTCGAGAAGCAATACGCGCGCCGTCCCTTGGGTATATTGCCAGACGCGGGCAAAGAGAGTCCGGTCGGCAACAGGCAGTTCAATGCGGGCAAGCGCGCCTTGCGCGTCCAGAGCCGGAGCAATGGGGACCTTGGAAAAGTCCGGGTAGGCGGGCAGTTCGGTTTGCACGCCGCTTTCGGAAATGACCTGCTTAAAATAACCTTCTTTATAGAGCAAGCCGATGCCAATAAGCGGAAAGTTCCAGGCTCCGGCCTGGCGGATTACGTCGCCGGCAAGTATTCCCAAGCCGCCGGAAAAAATCGGCAACTCATCGCTAAGCCCGAATTCAGCGCAAAAATAGGCTACCGGATTCCGGGCTAAAGCTTGAAGCGAGGGCCACTGGGTTTTGAGTTGCTCAAAATTCATTACTTACAGGATAACAAAAAACCGCCGTTATGGCGATGTGGCATGTCTATTTACTATTTTTATTTACCAGCTGGCTTTAATATAATAAAAACCGTCTTTTGGCGATTAATTATTTGGAGGATTTTCAAAAACGGATGGAACACGATTTTTGACGAAGTTTTGAGGCTTTATGGACAATTAAACGAATATTCGTAAAAATTTGCACTAGCTAACCATTGCGGGAGTTAAACCCGTTAAAAAGGTCAGATATTTTTTAGCATTCCGGTTATAGAACCCAGCCGTAGACAAAAGGGCAAAAATCTGATAATATACCAACCTTGGGGATGACGGATTTTGACAGGACTTTAACATCTTCCAATACGCAAGACGAGCAACGTCCGACGGTAACTCGTAAAACTGCCACGGGCACCATAAATGCTACTGCATTTTCTAAAGTGTCAGAAGCAGTAAAGAAATTCTTTGCTGTTCCTGCACTTGCCTTCGCTTAATTTATTAAGTGAAAGCGCCGCCCTTAAGCTTACCTCAGCTTAAGATCAGCGGTTTCATTTGGGGTTGCTGTTTGTGGATTTGATTTGCACCCACAAACTTAAGCTTCGTAAATCAACCTCGATGTTTATTTGTCGGCTAATTGCATCGAGTACTTAACCGACTAATCTTGTGAACAATTGGAAGCTGAACAAGTTTTGGACGCGAGTTTAACTCTCGCCATCTCCACCACGAAAAATACCGCTTATTTATAGCGGTATTTTTGTTTAAACTTTTTTACAAATGGACTTTCGAATGCGCTTTTGTTAATATAATTAGCTAACCTGAAAGGAGGCAACAGATGAAGAAGTGGATAATTCTTCTCATGTTTTTTGCTGCCTCCGCTTGGGGGCAGCACATTAGTGGCACCCTTGAGCTGGGGGTGGCCAGCGACGGGACCAGGAGTCTTTCCCAGTTCCTTTGGGAAGACTTCGGTCGGCTGCAGTTGATGCAGCGCATCTCCGCCACCGACGGTAGAAAGCCCCGGTACGAATTCGGTGCCGGGACAAAACTCAAACCCAGGCTCAAGCTCCTGAAGCTCAAGGAGCTGACCATCAACCCCACCATCGGCTACACCTCCGACGGCTTCCTCCTCACCAGCCTGGTGGCGAGTACCGATAACGTTCGGTTTTTAGTGCTTTTGGGAGGCTAAATTGTCAAACAAAATTGTTTCAGGAATATAGATATCCAGTAAATACACATGAGTTGAAACTTAATTTCAAACCATATGCGTTTATTGGGACCCAAACAACTACTGGAAGCACGATTTTTTATTTTAATCTTGAGTTAAAGCGCCAATTTCAGGCGCTTAAAACCAAACGGTAGGGCGAGTACCAAGGTGGACGGCCACGAGGCGAGCTTGATTTTGGACCACAAATGGTCCTTTACCCCTAAGATGAGCGGCTTTCTCTACCAAGAAATCCGTTTCTCGCTGAACCACCGCTTATCGTTTAGATACGAAGCGGTACGCTTGGACAACGGCAAGTGGCCAGCAATAGAACCGGGGTTTTTGTATAAACATCCGGTGAAAGGGACCATTAAGCCTTTTGGCGCAGTGCAGTACGACTTCGCCACCCGCCAGGTGGTCTTCCACACTGGCATCCACTTTTAGCGACGGGCAGACCTATTACAGGCCTGCCCGCTGTTCGTTTTTGAAACATAAAAACCAGCCTTTTTGGGCTGGGCATAAAAAATTTGGGTGTCGGGGCGGGAGGTGTCATCGTTGTTGCTGATGTCCTCCCGCTCCATTGCGATTGGCTGAACTTTGCGGATCGTGTAAAACATCCGCGGTTTTTGCCTCCTTTGACGGCGGGCGGAAGTCGATGTCGCCGCTGGACCCTTAGAAATGATAGTCCGGGGGGACTTCACCGACCCCGTAGGCGCCATAGAAAGCCGGACGCGCTTTTGCCGGAAACGACTTCAGATGCGGCACGCAGTCCTCTTCAACCGCCCGCCGATCCGATTCTTTCGCCGTGATTACTCCCGAGTGTATGAACACACGGCTGAAAGTTTCTGCATCTGCACTTGGCAACTGCTCCAAACTGCGCTCTGTCCACGTCTGCAGGAGTACGTCGCCTGTCTGCTCCTGGATATAGGCGGCGCAGAAACCCCATTTATATTCACGCGGGTATTCTGGCTTATCTGAGCTGACCTCAACCCAGTGGTTTGGTCCGAACAGGACCGCGCCAACCACTACAATCAAGAGCAGCGCCGCCCCGCAGAGGACGATGCGGACCCATTGAGGGACCTTTTCCCAAAACTTTCGCACAACTCTACCTCCAACTTTGGAAAGTGTCCAAAGTAAGGTATTTTACCAAATCCTATGGAAAAAGCAAAACAGCAATTTGGTTGAATGTTTCAGGGAGTTTTGAAAATTTTTATTAGTTAGGCTAGAATACCCATATGAAAAATTCGGCTAATCCATTTAAAGTTTTTGAGCAAACCGACAAAGACAGCGCCGCGGCCGAGGAAGGCGAATATTTAAACCAGTTTTTGCTGGAAAACAAAAAACGGCCGGTTTTGTTAATGCTTTCTGGCGGCTCCAGTTTGGCGGCATTGGAGTACATAGGGCCAACGGCTCTGGGGGAAAATTTAACCATCTCCGTGCTGGATGAACGCTTTAGCCAGGATCCGGAAATTAACAATTTCCATCAGGTACAAAAAACCGACTTTTACACACTGGCTTTTAAGGCCGAAGCGAGCTTTTTTGGCACCCTGCCCAGGAACGAGGACACCATGGAAAGCTTGGCAAAGCGCTGGGAAGCTAATTTGCGGGCTTGGCGCCAGGAAAACCCTAACGGCCTAATAGCCGCAACCTTAGGCATGGGCGCCGACGGCCATGCCAACGGCATGCTGCCATACCCGGAAGACGAAAAGGAATTTAACCGCCTGTTTAAAACGGAAAATTGGATAACCTACTACAACGCGGGCGCAAAAAATAAATTTCCCGAGCGCCTGACCACCAACGTGACTTTTATGAAAAACGTTGACCTTGGCTTTGCCTTAGTTTGCGGCGCGGAAAAAAAACCGGCGTTTGAAAGGTTAATAAAAAAACAAGGCCAAGTCCACGAACTGCCCGCCCTGGCCTGGCATGAAATAAAAGAGGTAAAAATTTTTACGGATATAAATTAGCCGTTTGACACTATCTTTTGTCTGTAATAACATGTATATGCATTTAATTTCTGACAAACTTTATGGCAAAAATTTCGCAAGCGATAAAGCAAACTCTGCCTAAAGACATTATTAGCCTAACGCCCAGCCAGATAGGGAGGCTAAAAAACATTGGGGAAGTTATTTTGGGACTTGTGGGCGTGGCCGGGATCGTCAGCCTGGCGGCGATTGCTCCCAACGCTCTTCAGCTCATAGACAAAGCGGCTTGGGTAAGGAAAACCTATAAAAATCGGCTTTCCAAAAGAAAAGAGCAAAATAGAAAACTCTCGCAGACGTTTTACTATTTAAAATCCAACGGTTACATTCAAATGGAACCGGCCAAAGATGGCTTTATAGTCAAAATTACAGCAAAGGGGCGGGAAAAGACATTGCAGTTGAATTTTCAAAGCATGGGCTTGCCCAAAACAAAGCAATGGGATAAAAAATGGTGGGTTATTCTTTCCGACATACCGACTGATTTAAGGAGTCAATCGGATCTTTTTAGAAAGAAAATAAAATCATTGGGTATGATGACTTTGCAACGCTCGGTCTGGATTTACCCGTTTGACCCACGCGACGAAATTGCGTTTGTGGCAAAATATTATGGCTTAGAAAACTACGTGACTTATATTAAAGCAGAAACTTTGGACCAGGAGGATGAAAGGGCAGCCAAGCATTTCTTTGAATTAAAATAGGTACAACGTAAAATTTTTGTCAATAATAACATGAATATTCATGTTATTATTGATTAACAGCTTATTTTCATTTACCATAAAATTTAATCCAATTTGCTAAGGGCGTACAGCAATAACGCCATGCGGACATAAAGGCCGTTTTTGGCCTGTTGAAAATATTTGGCATTGGGTAGGGCATCGACGGCTACGTCAATTTCATCTATCCTCGGCAAAGGATCCAAAACCACGGCCTTGCTATTTTTTAGATGCTCTGGCTTTAAAATAAAGAGCTTGCGGTTTTTCTCAAACTCCCCGATGTCTTCAAAGCGTTCCTGCTGCAAACGGTTTAAATAAATTACATCGGCTACTTTTACGGCATCCAAGTTTTCGCCATAGTCAACTTTTGCGCCTAAGCTTTCAATTTCTTTAATAAGATCGGCCGAGGGCCGTAGAGACTTGGGAGAAATAAAAATAAATTGGTTGCCCGGAAAAATTGCCAAAAGTTTGGCCAAAGAACGAATGGTTCTGGAATGCTTGGGATCAAAGCCAAAAATAACTTTTAAGTTATCCAAACGGTCTAGCAATTGTTTAATCGTGTAAAGATCATAAAGCGCCTGGGTAGGATGCTCGTTGCCACCGTCACCGCCGTTAATTACCGGTGTGGATGAAACTTTGGCCGCGCGCTCGGCCGTGCCAGCTTCTGGGTGCCTTAAAACTACAGCATCGGCATAACAATTTACCATTTTTATAGTATCTTCCAAACTTTCTCCTTTGACGTCCGAGGTGCTGGCTTTTGCATTTTCAACGGAAATAACTCCCGCGCCAAGCTTTATGGCCGCGGATTCAAAAGACAGGCGCGTGCGCGTGCTGGGTTCGTAAAATAAAGTCGCGATAATTTTTCCGGCCAGGAGTTTGGGAACTTGGTGGTTTTTATCGGCCTTTTCCAATTCCGCGGCCTTGGCGAAAATCTTGTCCAGCAAATTTTTGTCGGCGAATTGGGAACCGCTTAAAATATGATTCATAGTGTGATTTAAATGATTGACAAGATTGACATGATTTAAATGATTAACTGCGGTAAATTCTTGCTCAATCTTTTAATTCTTTCCCGCTTGCCATAGCCTGCTTGGGAAAGTTTTGATTCTTATCGAGGGAATATTATTTTATCAAAGCGCTGATATTCATCAAACTTATGGCTGACGGGCAGGTAAATCTTGTCAATCCTCCAAATATTCTTTATAGCTCTTTATTTCCAAATCATTTATGGAATAATTCTGCAAAGCTTTCACAAAGGCGCGGGCTAAATTCAAATCCGTGAACAGCGGGATTTGGTTGTCCACTACGGCGCGGCGAATCCTGAAGCCGTCGGTTAAATGCCGCTTTCGGCGGTCTCCCTGCACGCGCGTGCCCTGTTGGCTTAAATTTACCACAAAAGCGACTTTTTTGCTTTGGATAATGTCCAAAACATTGGGCCGGCCGCCTTTTATCTGCGATTGCTCCGAAGCTTTAAGCACAACTTCGCACTCCACTTCGTGCTCCTTTAAAAAGTCCGCGGTGGTGTCGGTGGCAAAAATTTTGTAGCCCAAAGCTACCAGGCCCCGGGCATAGTCCAAAAATATGGCTTTATTGCGCGTGCCCCCTAAAGAAAGCAGCACGGCTTTGGTTTTAAAATCAAAACTGCTGGCGCTTAAAATGGACTTTAAAAGCGCCTCGTCGTAAGTCCGGCCAAAAGCCGCCACCTCCCCGGTGGAAGACATTTCCACGCGCAAAACCGGATCGGCCCCACTAAGCCTTGCAAAAGAAAACTGCGGACTCTTAACCACCACGCTTTGGGGATATTCATAACTTTGTTTTCTGGCCTTGCCAAAAAAAGCCTGCACGGCCAATTCTGGCAAATTTATGTCCATGGCTTTGGAAAGCATGGGGAAAGTGCGGCTGGCGCGCAAGTTAACCTCTATTACAAAAGGCTTGTTGTCTTTAACTAAAAACTGGATGTTAAAAGGGCCGGTAATTTTTAGCTCCCTGGCCAGTTTTTGGGAAATTGTTTTTAACTGCTGTTCGGTGGAACGGTAAACCCGCTGGGTAGGATAAACTATGGTCGCGTCGCCGCTGTGCACGCCGGCGTTTTCCACGTGCTCGCTAATGCCGTAAATTAAAATTTCGCCGTTTTGCGCCACTGAATCAAACTCCAGTTCCTTGGCGTTTTCCACGAATTTGGAAACAGTTACCGGGTGTTCCGGCCCCAAATCCGCGGCCACGCTAAGGAATTCCTTAAGCTCCCCGTCGTTCCAGCACACGCTCATGGCGCTGCCGGACAAAACATAAGAAGGTCTTACCAGCACCGGATAGCCCACGGCGGCCGCGAATTTTTCCGCCTCTTTCAGGCTGCTGAAGCTTTGCCATTTGGGCTGGAGAATTTTAAGCTTGTCGAGCAGAGCGGAAAATTTGCCGCGATCTTCGGCGCGGTCAATGTTTTCGGCAGATGTCCCCAGCAAACGGAAGCCTTCACGGACCAGTTTTTTGGCCAAATTATTGGGCCGTTGGCCGCCCACGGCAACTACCAAAGCATGCGCTTTTTCAAATTCATAAATGTCGGCTACGGTTTCAAAGGACAGGTTTTCAAAATACAAACGGTCGGACATGTCGTAGTCCGTGGATACGGTTTCCGGATTACAATTAATTATTACGGATTTCTTGCCGGACTTTTTTAAACCCATTGCCGCGTGCACGCACGACCAGTCAAACTCCACGCTTGAACCTATGTGGTAAGGCCCGCTGCCCAAGACCATTACAGCTTTTTTGCCCAAAGCCTTCACGTCGTTATGCCCGCCATGGTAAGTAAGATACAAATAATTGGTTTTGGCCGGCACTTCCCCGGCTAGGGTGTCTATTTGGAAAATGGATGGCGTTATGCCGTGCGACTTCCTGATTTTCCTTACTTCAAATTCGGTTTTGCCGCAGAGTTGGGCAATTTTTTTGTCGGAAAAACCCAGGCGTTTGAGGTTTAATAGTTCATCGCGATCGATTGTGTAGTGTGCCCATTTATGGGCTTCCCTGGCAGGCCGATGAATCGGCGCACTACGCTTAGAAGCGAATGCTTTTTCTGCCCTCACGATATTTTCCAATCTATATAAAAACCAAGGGTCAATACCGGTTAACTTATGGATGGTCGCAACCGACATCCCTTTTTTAAAAGCTGCCGCAATCGCGAAAATCCGCTTGGGAGTCGGCACGGAGAGTAAATGCTTAAGCTCACCGCCCCCGCCAAGGCCGTTGTCGGTAACGCCTTCTGTCTGGCCGCTTTGCATGCGCACCGCTTTTTGAATGGCTTCTTCAAAACTCCTCCCTATTGCCATGACTTCGCCGACGGATTTCATCGCGCTGCCGATTTGCTCGAAAGCGCCTTTAAACTTTTCCAAATCCCAGCGCGGCAGTTTTACCACCACGTAGTCCAACGCCGGCTCAAAAAAGCTTTGCGTGACCTGGGTAATTTTGTTTTTTACTTCCAAAAGGCTTTTGCCCAAAGCCAGCTTGGCCGCCACATAAGCCAGCGGATAGCCTGTTGCTTTGGATGCCAAAGCGGATGATCTTGATAGCCGCGCGTTGACTTCAATGACGTAATAATCGAGACTACGCTGGGTTGTAGCGGCATGCCTTGGCATGCCGTTTTTGTAAGGCACGCCATGGCGTGCCTCTACACGCGGACGTGGGTTCAACGCGAACTGCACATTGCACTCACCGACTATTTTAAGGCTTTGGACAATCTTTATGCTCGCCTGCCTGAGGCCGTGGTATTCTTGGTTGTTTAAAGTCTGACTGGGCGCCACAACTATAGAGTCCCCGGTGTGGATGCCCAACGGGTCAAAATTTTCCATATTACAGACCGTGGCGCAGTTGCCGAATTTGTCGCGCACGACCTCGTATTCCACTTCTTTAAAATGATGCAGGTATTTTTCTATTAAAACCTGCGGGCTTACGGCCAGCGCGCCTTCCACAATCTCTTTAAGCTCTTTGGCGTTTTTGGCCACTCCGCTTTTTTGGCCGCCCAAAGCAAAAGCCGCGCGCACCATTAGTGGAAAACCGATTTTTTTTGCGATTTTTAAAGCTTGCTCGTAAGTTGTGGCCGCACCGCTTTGGGGAATCGGGATATTGATTGATTTTAAATGCTCGGCGAACTTTTGTCGGTCCTCGGTAAGCTCCACAGATTTAATCGGACTGCCTAAAATTTTGACGTTGTACTTTTTTAACACCCCTGACTTAAAGAGCGCCAAGCCGCAGTTAAGCGCGGTCTGCCCGCCGAAAGACAGGAAAATGCCGTCGGGCTTTTCTTTTTTTATGACCTTTTCCACAAAATATGGGTTAAGCGGCAAAAAATAAACTTCGTCTGCCAGAAGTTTGGAGGTCTGAATAGTGGCAATGTTAGGGTTAATCAAGACTGACTTAATCCCTTCTTCTTTTAAAGCTTTTATGGCTTGTGATCCGCTGTAATCAAACTCCCCGGCCTCGCCAATCTTAAGCGCGCCGGAACCGAGGATTAAAATTTTTTTAAATTTATTCATAAATTTTTCTACTAAATACTAAATTTACTAAAGTACGAAATCGTGCTATCAAAGTTTTAGTATTTAGTCCCTTTCGTATTTAGTAGAAATTTTTGTAAAAAATAATCAAATAACCAATCCGCGTCAGTCGGCCCTGGTGTTGCCTCCGGATGGAATTGCACGGACATAAAAGGCAGAGCTTTGTGGATAATGCCTTCGTTGGTCTTGTCATTGGCATTGTAAAACCATTCCTTAAAACCCTTGGGGATTTTGCCCACGGCAAAGCCGTGGTTTTGCGTGGTCAGGTAGGCTTTTTGGGTTCCCGATAAAACGCATGGTTGGTTTTGCCCGCGGTGGCCGAATTTCATCTTATAAGTTGTGCCGCCCGCGGCCAAGGCTAAGATCTGATTTCCAAGGCAGATGCCAAAGGTCGGGATTTTTTTGGACATGATTTGTCTGACGTTTTCTATGGTCTGGGTGGCCATGATCGGGTCGCCCGGACCGTTGGAAATAACCACACCCGAGAGTTTATTTTTTAGTTTGAGCGGATTAAAATTCCAGGGCACGACAATTACTTTGAGTCCGCGCTTTACCAAGCTGCGCGCGATGTTCAGCTTGGCGCCGCAATCTATCAGGGCAATGGTTTTGCTTCCTGTGCCGATTATTTTTGGTTTTTTGATTGACACTTCGGCAACCAGGTTACGGAGATTGGGGTCTTCAAACCCTGTCATTGCGAGGAGTGCATCCGACGAAGCAATCTCTTTCTTGGTTTGAGATTGCTTCGGCTGCACTCGCGATGACAAACTATCAAATTCAATCTTACCCAACATCACCCCCTGCTCCCTTAACTTAAGGGTCAGCCCCCGGGTATCTTTTATTTCCAAACCCGGAATTTTTTCTTTTTTCAGCCAGGCCGATAAAGTTTGGCGCGAAGAGTAGTGCGAAGGCGTGTCGTTGTAATTGCAGACTATCAACCCCGAGATTTGCAGACGAGAAGACTCCCAAAACTTTTTGTCCGGAACGCCGTAGTTGCCAATAAGCGGATAAGTATAAACCAAAATCTGGCCGCGGAAAGAAGGGTCGGTCAGGCTTTCCGGGTAGCCGACCATGCCCGTAGCAAAAACCACCTCACCCGACGTTGGCTTGTCCGCGCCGAAAGCTTCCCCTTCGTAAGTTGTGCCGTCTTTTAGAATTAGCTTGCCTGTCATATGTGTTCTGTAGTTGCCTGATTTATCAGGCTCATAAGCTCCATAAATGGAGCAACTACACTTTATAAATTTTACCCTTGATAATCGTATAAGCAACTCTCCCCGGAAACTCAATTCCTTCAAACGGCGACCAGGCGGCTTTGGTCTTTAACATGGATTTTTCGATTTTTATCGGTCGGTTCATATCTATTATAGACAATGAGCCAACAAACCCTTCCGCAATACTACCGTACTTAACTGGTAAGAACTGATTCATAAAGTTGCCGGGGTTAAAACTGCAAACCCGAGCGACTTCTTGGGGAGTAAAATTTTGCTCTTGTAAAAGCCAGGAAACAAACGGCCCGTAAGTATCCAAATGAGTTAAGCCGGAGATTCCTTTCTCTTTTTCCTCTATCGTGTGGGGCGCGTGGTCCGTGGCTAAATAGTCGATGTCCCCATTTTTTAAAGCAGCGACGAGAGCCAGGCGGTTTTCGCGCGACTGGCGGATGGGCGGATTGACCTGCATGTAGTGTGCCCATTTATGGGCGTCCGTGTTCGGCCGATAAATCGACACACTACGCGTGGACTCTTCATCAAAATACAAATGATGCGGCGCAACTTCGACTGTTGCCTTTACTCCTCGTTTTTTTGCTTCGATAATTTTTGCCAGGCCTTCTGCTGTGGAGACATGGCAGATTTTGCCGCTAAGCTGGTATTTTTCAACCATTTGCAGGGCAAAATCCAAAGCGCTGACTTCCGCTTCAACCGGGCGGCGGCCTTCGTGGGTGGGCTGGTTTTCGTTGGCCGCTAAAATTTTGGGGTCTTCACAATGAAAACTCACATTCTGACCGCTATACTTAGATATAGCGCTTTCCAGCTCTTCAAAGGAGTTAAAAAATAAATCGCCCACGGATTTCCCCATGTAAACCTTGTAGGGGGTCGTTACTTGTGTAGTGTGCCCATTTATGGGCTCCTTAGTCAGCCGATGAATCGGCGCGCTACGTAGTGGTCTTGTATTGGGTCCAATACCCGCATAAAGTAAAATTTCAACAGCCGATTTTTTGGTTAGCGACAATTTTTCCGCGTAACTTTCATCATCCACAGGTGGCACCGGATTATTGGGCATGTCGGCAAACGCCACTACCCCGCCGTTTATTGCCGCCTGGCCGGCCGTAACAAAGTCTTCCTTGTAATCCTGGGAGTGGTTCGCGCATTCGCGCGCGTGGACGTGTAAGTCTATAAACCCGGGGAAGATTAATTCGTCTTTTAAAACCAAATCGGCGTTTCCGGTTTGTTGGCCAACGGCTGATATTAAGCCGTCACTGCCAATTTCAATCCGTCCGCGGAATGTTTTGTCTATATTTACGATGTTGCCTTCGATGGAAATCATCTTTTACTTGGGCATCCGCCTTCGCTGAAGCTTCGGCGGATTATCCTCTATGAAATATTATTAATAAGGTGGATAAAAAAATAACCCCTGTCCCTATATAAGGGCGGGGCTGGAAGCTATTAGCTTAATGCGGATATTTGCCGTTTTCATTGTTTAAATTAACTTATCCTATATAAGATAACAGAGCTTTTTAAGGCTGTCAACTGGCTATATTATAGTCGAAAAATGTAGTAAAATAAGCATATAACTTAAACAAAACCTTTGCCCAACGAAACCAAAAACCTTGCCAAGCATATAGGCCGGCCCGTAGTCTTAAGCCCCAAGCAGGGCTTTTGGAAGTCTTTAGGGCCCGGGCTGGTTACCGGCGCGGCCGACGACGACCCTTCGGGCATTGCCACTTATTCCCAGACCGGCTCCCAATACGGCTTTAAGCTGTTATGGCTGGCGGCTTTTTCTTTCCCGCTCATGGCCGTGGTGCAGGAAATGTGCGCCAGGGTCGGCATGGTTACCGGCCGCGGCCTGGCCGCCAATATAAGACTGCATTTTTCCAAGTGGGTGCTTTACTCATGCGTGGCCCTGCTCTTCTTTGCCAACAGTTTTAACATTGGCGCGGACTTGGGCGCCATGGCCAAGGCCGTCCAGCTTTTTGCGCCGGCCTTAAGTTTTAGTTTTCTAATTATTTTTTTTGCCGGCCTTTGTTTGCTGCTGGAAATTTTTATTAGCTACAGAAAATACGCCAAGGTCTTAAAATGGCTTACGGTGGCTTTGTTGGCTTACATATTTTCCGCCTTTTTTATCCATTTTGACGCCAAGGCCGTGCTTAGTTACGCGCTCTTGCCCCATTTAAGCTTTAACAAAGACGAAATTTTCCTAATCTGCGGCATTTTGGGCACGACTATTTCGCCCTACCTTTTTTTCTGGCAGACTTCACAGGAAGTGGAGGAGGAAATCCTGGAAGGCCGGACCAATATTAAACAAAGGGCATTGGCCAGCGATGAAGAAATAAAAAAAATGCGCAAGGACGTCTGGTCCGGCATGTTCTTTTCCAACCTCATAATGTTCTTTATTATTTTAACCTGCGCGGCCACGCTTTTTTCCCACGGCGTGACCGATATTAAAACCGCGAGCGAGGCCGCAACCGCGCTTAAGCCTTTTGCCGGCCCGTACGCTTTTTATCTTTTTGGGCTGGGCATAATCGGCACCGGGCTTCTGGCAATACCGGTTTTGGCCGGCTCGGCCGCTTATGCCCTGGCTGAAACCGAAAAATGGAAGGAAGGCCTTTACCGTAAATTCAAGCAGGCCCACGCTTTTTACGGAGTGATTATTGCCTCCACTCTCTTAGGGCTTGCCATGAACTTTACAAAGCTTGACCCCATAAAAGCCCTTATTTATGCCGCCGTCTTAAACGGTTTGGTATCGCCGATTATCCTTGTTCTGGTGGTCAAAATGAGCGGCAATAAAAAAATTATGGGCGAGCGCAAAAACGGGCCGGTGGCCAAGGCGGCGGGCTGGGTTATAACCGCCACTATGGCCGTAGTTGGATTGGCCACGCTGGTCATCCTGTTTATGCCTAAATAATTGACTTTACGAAGTACGAATTTTTTACGAACGTACGAAGACTTCGTAAGTTCGTATTTTTTCGTACTTCGTAAAATCCCCCTCTTGCTGTAAGGGGCATATTGAACACCTGAAAAACCTGTCATTCCGGAATTTTTCACCTACAAGGACATCATTTGGTGAAAAATGTCCGGAATCCATATTATGGCCTTATTCTGGATCCCGGACATTTTTTGCGGCAAATAGCATCCTGATGCGCAAAAAATTCCGGGATGACACACTAAGTTACCCCATAGATCCTTAGTGTTCAATATGTTCCCTTACAATACGCCCCCCTTTGACAAAAAGCGCCCAATAAGTTAGAATTACCCAAGATAAATCATAAACAAATTTGTTAAAAGTCAGATTAAACCACCAAATTAAAGCGCCTAACTTGCGGGTCATTAGCGAGGAAGGCGAACAAATCGGGGTAATGAAGACCTCGGAAGCACTTGCGCTGGCCGAACAGCACGGGCTGGATTTGGTGGAAGTCTCTCCGGTGGCGCAGCCGCCTGTGGCGAAGCTTATTGATTTTGCCAAGTACAAGTACCAGCAAAAAAAACTGGAGCAACAACAAAAGAAGAAGGCCAAGAAAACCGAAGTTAAAACCATTTGGATTTCCATGCGCATTAGCGAACACGACATGGAAATTAAGGCCAACAAGATAACCGAATTCTTGACCGACGGCGATTTAGTCAGGATAGAACTGCGCATGCGCGGCCGCGAACAGGCTTTTGGCGACCAGGGCCGGCAGAACCTGGTAAAATTCCTTACTTATATAAAAGCCCCGCACCGCATAGAAGTGCCCATGAAAAGAATGGGCGGAACGTGGTCACTTACAGTAGCACCAAGCAAGCCGGTTATAGCAACCAAGTAGATTGACAAGATTTAAAAGAATTAAAAGATTGACAAGAATTCTTGTCAATGATGTCAATCTTGATCAATCATTTAAATCAATTTATGCCTAAAGTCAAAACCCACAAAGGAACCTCCAAACGAATCCGCAAAACCGGCAGCGGCAAACTAATGGCGCGTTCCACCGGCCAGGACCATTTTAATTCCCGTTCTAGCGGCAAAACCACCAAGAACAAACGCCGCGATTTGAACTTAGGAAAAGTCCACCAGAAGTTAAACAGCGTGATCCCCTACAAATAAGACTTATAGGTCCTATAGGACTTATACGACGTATAGGAAACTTATGACTCGTGTAAAACGCGGCGTTGCCGCCAACAAGCGCAGAAAAAATATTCTAAAAAGAGCCAAAGGTTTTGACAACCGCCGCTCTACTAACTTTATTTCCGCCAGGCAGGCCTTGCTTAAAGCTGATGCCTACGCCTACCGCGACCGCCGGAACAGGAAGCGCGACTTTAGGGCTCTTTGGCTCATAAGAGCCAATGCGGCTTTGCGCGAAAACGGCACAACTTGGAGCAGATTCGCAGGCATGATGAAAAAGCAGAACATCCAGATAAACCGCAAAATGCTCGCCGAACTTGCGGTAAAGCACCCCGCGGTTTTTGACAAAATGGTGCAGGGCTTAAAATAATAACCACAGATACACAGATTAAAAAAGATTACACAAGTACGCGAACCAAAACTCCCCCCGACTAGTCGGGGGGAGTTTTTATCTGTGCTATCTTTGTCCCTATCTGTGTATCTGTGGTCTTACTTTGCCGGGGTGGCTTTGTAAGACTGAATTGCCTTAACCACGCTGCCTTCGGTTTTTAAGTCCTCATAGAACAGGACTTGCGAACGGGAAATGTGCATTAGGTCTACGGGACCATGCAACTCCTGGCCTAGCTTAACCAGGGAAATATCTTGTCCCGGAGCCTGGGCCGCGGTTGTGCTGGCCGGAGTTCCCTGCAAAGGCTGTTTTTGGATAACCTGCAAATAGTAAATATCCGTCAGGGTCAGGTAGTTGCTGTCGGTATCCGAAAGCTTGCCAAAGTAAACCTGGCCGTTGGTTAAAAACACCGCCTGGTAACCGGAGACCGTGCCGCCGCCGGCCGGAGACATTGAGCTCGAGCCTTTAAACAGCTGGGCGCGGAACAAAAAGCCTAAAACTATAATGACTACAACCACGATGCCTAAAATTAGCCAGGGCATGCTTGAACTGGATGGAGCTTCCGTCGTGTCGCTTTGCCCGGACATGTCCGGATTCCTTACCGGCTGTCCGCCTGAGGCGGAGGCCGGTCGGTTGACTCTAATTTCATCTGACATACAATATTCATCCTATCATACTAACATGGCGTATGATTTATTTGATAAAATGCTAAGATGCTAAAATGAACATCAACACCTTAACACCTGGAGTTGATGCAAGGTTAAAGTTTGTTTTAAGGTACTAACTGAATTGATAATCCTTCCGCGCAAGCGCCTGCTCAAAACAAAGAAACCAATAGCTATGGTAAAAGACACCAGCGGCAAAGCCGGAGAACTGGGTGAAAAAGGCACGCCAGAAAAACTGGCTGAGGAAATCTGCACCGGCCATGGGGCAACCACGACTTTATTGTTTATTTGGGGCAAAACACTTACTGACAATTCTCTCGGGTTAAAAGCTAAATGGGAAACTTCCAGGGAAAAGCAGCTGGCCGGCTGGTCTAAATTAACCAAACCGGCATTTTGAAGAACATCGCCGCTCTGGGCCACGCCGACGCAAGCAGGCGAAAGCGTCGCCGGGTTGCTTTGGCTGGCTACTGTCACTTGGGTTTCGGCGGCGGCGGTAACGACCTTAACTAAAGGTTGAAGGGTAACAGCAGCTTGATTTTGTTGCTGATTGGGCACCGTTTCTTTAACCGCAAAAAGGCTTTGGTTTGGAAAAACCAAGCTGAAAAGAAAAACAACTATCAGGCTTAAAATTGGTATTTTTTTCCCCGCGGAGCGGGATCCCGCTTCGCGGGACATTGATCCTGTCATGATTTTTAGACTAATTTTTGTCTCAAAAAACGATTATTTTGTTACCTATATTATAGCAAATTTTGGGGCCAAAGTTATGCACAGCTGATGGTTATATTTCGGCTTATATAAGGTTGATTTTCAATATTGTAGCGTGCCGATTTATCGGCGTCAAAGTTTCTAAGGCAGCCCATAAATGGGCACGCTACAAGAACATTTTTTCCAGGTCGCTGATGTTGTTAATTTGAGTCGTCTTAATGAGCCGGACAAAAAACTTTTTGCCTAAATCCGCGAATTCTTTTTCAATTTCTTCGTCCAGAGCGTACGGGCTGACCCATATGCTGTTCTGCCATTTTTTAAAATGCAGTTGTTTTAATTTTGCCCGCAAAACCGTGCGCACGTATTTATGCTTTTCCGGGATGTCAAAAATCACCAGCTTCCACACGCCGTCTTTTTCCGGAACCAGACGCTGAAGCAATTTAAGGCCGTCTGATGTTATAGTGGCAGTGTTGTCGGTTTTGCTAATTAACTCCTGCTCGCTTAGCCGGAAAAGGTAATTGTAAAAATCTTTGGCCGAAAGCTTTTCCGGCAGCTGCGTTTTAATATCTTTAAAAACCACGGGCTTAGTTGAATCCGCGAGGAGCTTTAAAATTTTTACGCTGGCTGGATGGTAATTTCGCGACATATTGTCAGTTTAGCATTATAGGACAAATAGGTCATATAAGTCGTATAGGTCCTATTTGCCCTATAAGTCTTATTAGTCCTATTTCATCCTATTCATCAGGCTCGTTTAAACCCACCACTCGGCCGTTTTCCAGCCGTCTTAAACCTTGCGATTTTAAAAATTCATCAACTGGCGGTCCGCTGTCAAGCAGCTGTTGTTTGCGAACTTCTTTGTAGCGGTCTTTAAAGTCACCGTGTTGGGCAAGGTCTTTTTCTAAGACTCGCAATTGCTGGTCAAGCAGATAGTTGGCCTGGTTAATTAACGTCAGCAAACAATTGGCCGCCGATTCGGCATTGGACATATAGGTCGTATACGTCGTATAGGACCTATTAGACTCGTAAGCCAGCTTTCTAATCGCCAAAACCCGCGCATCGTCTTTGCCCCACTCGACCAAATTATTTATCCGCAAAAAATCTTTGTAATCATTCAGCAGTTCTTCTAAACTGGCCCTGGCAACATCCACCAGGCGCAATTCTGACTGTTTCGATGTCCCACTGGTTTGCGAGCCTTCGCTTATATTTTGCTTGCCGGACCTCGCAGCACCTTCTATTTGTTCGCTTAACTTGAAAGATTTAATATAGCGCTTAGTAAAATCCATAGTCAAATCAAAAACAATTTCCGACATCTGGAACGACTTTAAGTTTTTGTACCCGCCGTGCGGCGGAATAAGGTTGGTCATATTCGTCCTATCTGTCCTATTTCGCCTATTGGAACTGGAGTTTAATTTTGGCGTTCATAATTTTTACTTTGCTGTTTTCAATTAACAAGCCGCGCGTCACCGGAGGCACGACCACGGCAGCGGCCGGTATATAAGCCACTATAATTCCAGCTTCATATAGACTAAATAGTTGGTTTACACTATTATTATCTATCCCTATATCGGTATTGCCAGCGGGATAAGTGGTTGAACCAGCGACTTTAGTAAAATATTTTTCTCCAGTCGTAACACTTATATTACTTGCAGTTCCCGCTACAATTATATTTCCAGTGCTATTGCTACCCACATTTGCATTCACCCATCCCATAAAATCAACAATGGTCGCTCCAGTAATGTCTATATCGCCCTGTGAGACACTTTCAATGCTGTATTCTTCAGTTTGTAGTGAAGCGCTTTGAATACTCCAGCCATTTACATCACTTTGTGCGCGTTCATTCACTTGAGGAGAATGTCCGGTACCGTATCCTGAGCCGCCGGAACCTACCTGTGTCGTCCATTGATTATTGGTTCCATTGGCGATAGGTCTTTTGGCTGTTACCCAGATGTTGCCGGTATCAGTTAGGGAGGAAGAATTATCCGCGTAATGGTCGCTTGAGCGCATGTCGAGTGTCGCGTCAGTATTTATATTGCCAATTCTCCAAGCGTTCGTGCCTGTTCCGGTCAAAGTCGCGTTGGTCACGGAAATATCCAGCGAGCCGTTTTTAAAAAGACGAAATTCATTAGTAGTGGTGTTGGTAATTGTGTAAGCAAGGGAGATGCGATACCAAGTTCCCGTGGATAAAGTAGAACCATTTGTGCCGATTTGAGCGTTCGCCGCATCCCATAGTTGTAATACCCCCGCGCTGGTAAGGCGAACCGCAACCTTTTGTGTCCCGACTGAGTTATAAAAAGCAAAAATATTAGCCGTAGCCGTCGGTAGGGCATTTAAATAAATATATAAGCTTACTCTACTTCCCGTGTCGGCTAATATACCGGTTTTTTGTAAAAAACAAGATGCGGCCCCACCCGCGGGGTAATTGATGGATTTTTTATGATTGCCATGCACAAAATCAGTTGCAGTTGTTGGCAATGGGCTGCCATTTTTAACGCTCCAAAAAGAAATATTTAAAACGGCCATTGGCGGTTGGAAGTCCGCATCTCCGCCTGGTTCCATAAATGTAACCGTAACTACGGCTTGGGCATTATGGACATTGAGCCAAAAGAAGCCTCCCGCGGTTATCAGGGTTATGGAAAGGAAAGTCGGCAAATAAAAATTTAGGAATCTTTTCATATTGTTAATGTTAATTTTTTTATAAATTTAATGGGTTATAAGTCTTATAGGTCCTATTACTTAAGGGCCGGTGGAGGTTGAGCCGCTGTCAGAAACAGGCGCCGGAGTAGGCGAAGGGGTCGGAGTGGGCGCCGGGCTTGGAGCCGGGGCCGGGGCGGGTGAAGGACTTGGATTTGCAGGCGGCGCAGGAGTTGGAACCGGGCTTGGAGCAGGCGTGGGCGATGCAGGAGGAGGTGAAGCCGGCGGAGTGGAAGTACCGGCCACTGTGCCTCCCGACGGCGGAGGGCTAGCCGGCGGCGGGGAGCTAACCGAGGGAGATCCGCCTGAAGACCCGCCGGAAGTTGGCGCGGAAATTACCGACAAATTAATGGAAGACTGCGAAGGCGTGGTCGTGGGCTGCTCCAAGGCCACCCAGTCAAAGCTGGTATCCTGGGTCACGGCTCGGTCTGCCGCAATACTAAACCCGGTAAGAGTTTTTGTGGCCACGCCGTAGAAGAAGTCGGGCACGCCCTGGGCCGTGGCCACAATTTTTGGCACGGAATTGTAAGGCAGGTTAAAGGTAACCGTGGTCTGGTTGTCGCCGGCTTTAATTACCGCGGTGCCTGCCGTGTCCCCGCCCACCTGGATGTGCCCGGCAAATAAAGCATCGCCAACCGAGTTAATGCTGAACAAAGTGGAAGAGGCATTAATAACCGAAAGCAAAGTGGAAGTGCCGGTGGTGGCATTGGCCAAAATGGTTATGCTGCCGCTGTTGCCTATGAGGATCCTGTCGACTCCGGACTGCTGCAGTTGCAGCAAGTTGCCGCTGCCGTTTTGGTTGATAATAAACGAAGCCGGCGAGCTGCTGCCCGTAACAGGATTACCGGTTTGGCCCGCGAGCTGGCCGTCATCCGGCCCTAAAACAAAAGCATTGTTAATAACCTGATATTCGGGTTTGACAAACGTTAACACTGTTGGATTGGTTGACGTATTAACTGCCGGGTCATAAGCCTCCAAGGCCTGGCCAACCACCATGCCGCTGCGCGTGGCTTTCATGGCGCGGCCCGGGAACTGGGCGGAAGAGGTTAAGTAGTCCCCCGGCTGGACAGGCCCGTTTTCGCCGGTAATTTTTACCGGAATGTGGCCGAGCAAACCCACATTCACGTAATGGCCGCCAAACTGCCTGTCGTCGTTGGGGTTGTTTTCGCTGGTGCCGCGGTTGGTAATTACGCCTAAAAGGTTGCTGTTATAAGAAGAGGTTGCGGCTATCGCGGCGCCGGCGTCGCTTACCGGACTGGCAATGGACGTGTCCACCGCCATTACCGTACCGACATCTTGCCTGGAAGTGGATGTTTGGTAAAAGAATTCGGAATAGTCAGCGGTATTGTCCGTAGATTTAAAGCGGAACAAGGTGCCGCGGCTCTTAAGCCAGATGCGGCCGTCCGTGTTGCCAGTTAAGCCGTCGTCGCCAATGGTAATGTTGCCGTCGGCTGTAATATTGCTGGTAATGGAAGTGCTGGCCGAAGTGGCCATAGTGACTATGCCTAAGCCATTAACGGTAAACAAAGAGGTGCCGGTTGAGGAAGCCACGGTGAAAATATTATCGGTGGCTAGAGGAGCGGTGTCGTCTACTGACATAACCGTGTTGCCGGCCGCGTTCTTTATGAGCAAAGATGTTGTGGAGTTGGAGGCATTCTGCACCGTGATGTTGCCGTAAGAGCCAATGCTGAACATGCTGGCGCCCGTGGATGTGGCCACGCTAAGCAAGTTAGTGGTAGCTCCACTGGATCCCTGTATGGCCAGCAGGGCCGTGGGAGAGCTGGAGCCAATGCCGACATTGCCGCTGCTTCCTTGCACCATAAACCTTGTTAATTCGCTTAAACCAATATCGCCATAAGTGCCTGCGCCACGATTGAATGAACGAATTATGCTTGTACTAGCCCCGTTATTATAAAGCTCCAACTGAATTGCATTTCTTGAGCCTGCGCTGAACGACGGCACGCCCTCTATCACCTGTATGCCGTTTACATCCAAAGCTGACACAGGAGTCACTTGCCCAATGCCGACGTTGCCTGAAGATTTTACAATGAATTGCGACACGCCCGTGGAAGAAGCCACGTTTAACAAATCCGTGGTAGAACCCGAAGAGCCCTGCAAGGCCAGCAGGGCGGTGGGGGAAGTTGAGCCAATCCCCACGTTGCCACTATTTAAAATTCGCATTGCCTCGGTGACAGTTTCAGCTCTCCTTGTAGAAAACGCCAAGTATCCGTCACCGAAGCTACCGGCCGTAGTAATATCCGAAAAAATTGCAGCAGTTGTTTTTCCCAAAGAACTGGACCTTGAAAATGTAAGCTGTGTTGCAGCAAGACCGGTGCCCGCGGGTTCGTTTGTAATCTGCAAGCCGGTAAAAGTTCCTCCCGCCGTAGAGTATGATTCAATTTTTGCCTGCGGCGCAGTAATGCCAATTCCCACATTCCCCGCCCCGCTCTCGGTAACCAGGGCGTAATTGTTGGTAATGGTGCTGGAGGCGGTAGTTACCGGCGCGGCAATGTACTGGCCGTAAAGGCTGGTAATGGTGCCGGTGGTAAAGGTCAATCCGGAATAATTATTATAGTAGGAAGTAATAGTGGTGGTGGGCGCGCTTAAGGTTATAATGGGCGCCGTCCGCTGGGCGTACAAGGCGGTCATGGGTGTCATGGAGGCAATGGAGTTGATGGTGGAATTGATGCCGAACAGGGTAGCCGTGCTGGCCGTGGCCACCGTTAGGGTGGGGTTGATATTCAAAATAGTAGCCGAAGTTCCCGAGGCTACGGTTAAGGTAGTAGATAGCGTAGCTGTGCCGTTAAAGCCAACGGACAGGGCTACTACATTGGTGGAGCTGGCAATTCTGAACAAATCCGTGGTTGAACCGGCTGTCCCTTGCAGAGCCAGCAGGGCGGTGGGGGAAGTTGAGCCAATGCCGACGTTGCCGCTTTGGTCTATTGTCATTCGCTGCAAGGGTACGCCGCCTCCCGGGTTGGTAAAGAATTCTAAGTCCCCAATGGAGTAGGTGCCGGAGCTTGTGGTGACCCTGTTTAAAATTTCGGCGCTGGCTTGATCGGCAAAAGTTACGGCGGTAGAACCAAAAATTACACCGCCATTATACTGTCCGCCTCCGACGGTAGTGTTGTTGGAGGTCAGATAAAGCAAGCCGCCAGCGGTGCTGTTATTGTGGACATCCAAATAATTATTTCCTAAATTAATGCCGAGGTTGGACGGAGTACCGGTGCCAACTCCCACAGCGCCGCTGGATTTAACTATAAACTGGGAAACGCCTGTGGAGGAAGCGACATTAAACAAATCCGTGGTTGAACCGCCAGTTCCCTGCAAAGACAGCAGGGCGGTGGGAGAAGTTGTGCCAATCCCCACATTCCCCCCATTAAACAAAGCGGCGTAGTTGTTGGTGGCACCGGTTGGGGCGGTGACGTATAGGCCAATAGCATTGGTGGTGGAAGAAACTGTGCCGCCGATGATTGATAGAGCAGTAGATGAAGTTATGGTTAAATTCGATGTTGACTTTGGCGCGCCATTAATGTAAACATTGCTGGCTCCGGCTAAGGTAGCAATGGTAGTTGTGTTAACAATCGGCTGGTTGAATAGGGCGGAGTAAGTTTGGGAAATAGCTGTGGTGGAGGCTAATTGCAAAGTGTACCCTGCAACTTCCAGCCCTCTATAATCTGTAGATAATAAAGTGTTAGCCGCATTGGTTGGGTTAGGAGAAATATAGAATCCCCTGCTTACATTCAAGCTGGAGCCGCTGTCATTTACCGCCGCACCCGTGACTTGCAGGGCGGCAACGGGAGTAACCGTGCCAATGCCTACTCTATGCGTATCAAAACCTACGCTTAAGTCTATTATTCCGTTTAGACTATCAGAAACTTGAAATTGATTTCCGGCATTATTTAGCCCAGTAACCGATATAATGCCGCCAGTCTTGCCAATTGTCCAGAAAGCTGGGTTTAAGCTATCAAGATGAACAATTCCACCATCTGTTAATATGTCTCCATTTACTTCTAACTTATAGGCTGGGTTTGTGATCCCGATGCCCACGTTGCCGCCGCTGGTCACCCTTAATATAGAGGAGTTGGAGGAGGAAGAAACATCAAACGGGTCCACCGTGCCCGTGCCTTTTACGGCTAAAACTGCGGAGGGGGTAGTAGAGCCAATGCCTACATTCCCGCCGCCGAGAATTGTTATCCTGGCAGTGTTGTTGGTTAAGATGTTTAAAGTATTGTTATCAGTCAAGCCCAAATTGCCGGTGGCAGCAAAAGCATTACCACCCTGCACGTATGCCAAACCGCCAACCACAGTTGAGGTAGATTGCCAAACTGGAGCGGTATTAGCGCCTTGGGAAACCAAAACTTGTCCCGAAGAGCCGGCCAAATTAGCCGGCATTAAAGCGCCGCTAAAACCAACATTGCCAATGGTATACAAAACCTGGGGAGGAGTAGTAGTGCCGATGCCCACGTTTCCGGTATTCAAAAGTGTCATTTTATCAACATTCGCGATGCGGAATAGAATACTGCCGCTCGCGCTCGGGGCATTTACATAGGTATTAGTCGTGTCGCCCAAGATGGAGTAGTTGCCGGTAGAAACCTGTGCCGAACTGCCTGCGGTAAACGAAATACCACTGGTATTGGAATTGCCGTTTAACTGCCCAAAATTAGTTACGCCCGTACCCGTACCTTGTATGGCCAAAATTGCGCCCGGGCTTGTCGTGCCAATGCCGACATTGCCACCGCTGGTGACTCTTAGTATTGAGGTACCGCTGGAAGACGATACATTGAATGGGTCCAGCGTTGTTGTGCCCTGGATGTTGAAGTTGACTGTTGAAGAAGTCGCGTTAACGCCGGAAACGGTTAAGTTATCTAGCAAATCTCCTGTACTTAAAGTTGTGGCGGAAGTAAATACGGCCACCTTGCCGACAGTGCCGCCGCTCACCCCGCTGCCGCCGGAAATTCCAAGAGTGGAGGTAGCTACCCAGGTATAAGCGGTTCCTGATGTCTGCAAAACCATGCCATTGGTTCCGGCAGAGTTAGTGGAATCGTACAAAATTGCCGTGGCGCGCATATCGCCAACTACAACCAAAGTCCTGCCCGGGGTGGTGGTGTTAATGCCGACGTTGCCGCCGCTGGTGACTCTTAATATAGAGTTGTTTGATGACGAGCTGACGTCAAACGGATCCACCGTGCCGCTTCCGTAAACCGCGAGTTTGGTGGCCGGGGTGGTGGTGCCTATCCCGACGTTATTACCAGAAGTCAGGCGCATGGTTTCCGACCTTGTCACGCCATTCATATTGCTAAAGACCAAATCCCCGGTTACCGCGCCGTTGGTATGGCTGGTGGTTACTCCCTGAATGGAAGACGGGTAGACTGTGCCCCCTGTGCTGTCTTTAGTCGAGAACATAAAGCTGGCGTAGCTGTTGTCTGTGGTGCTCAGGTTCATCATTGCCAATACCGCCGCATCGTTATTTAAACCTGTAGAGTTAGACTTCACCTGCAAACGGGCAAGATCAACGCTGGCATTCGCGGCATTAACTACTAAAACAACGGGGGTAGTCGTAGTACCAATCCCAACATTGCCATTGGTGTCTACTACCAGGCCCGCATTGCTGGCTATACTGCCGTGGATTTCGCCCGTGCCCACTACTTCCAAATTTTTTGTCGGGGTAGATGTTCCAATGCCCACACCCAAACCTCCCATAAAGGCCGCGGCGTAGTTTTTAGTTGCCCCGGTGGGCGCGGTTACAAACAGGCCATAAGCATTGGTGGTGGAAGAAACCGCGCCGCCAATTATTGTTAAAGCGGTAGACGAGGTAATGGTCAAGTTGGATGTAGACTTGGGAGCGCCGCTAACGTAAAGGTTTGTGGCATTGGCCAGGGTCGCAACTGTGGTGGTGTTAACAATTGGCTGATTAAAGAGGGCCGAGTAAGTTTGGGAAATAGCCGTGGTGGAAGCAATGTTTAAGGTATAGCCTGCTACTTCCAAACCCCTGTAATCTACGCCTTGCAAAGTGTTAGCCGCGTTTGTGGGGTTGGGAGAAACATACAACCCCCTGGTGATATTATTGGTAGAACCGTCGTCATTAACGGCCGGACCGGTGACTTGGAGGGCGGCAATGGGTGTTGCTGTGCCTATGCCCGCATTGCCGCCGCCGAGAATTGTGATGCGGGCAGTGTTATTGGTTAATATGTTTAAAGTATTGTTATCAGTTAATCCCAAATTGCCGGTGGCTGCAAAAGCATTGCCGCCTTGCACATAGGCCAGACCGCCAACAATTGTGGACGTAGAAGTCCAGGAAGCCACGCCATTGGCATCGGAAGTCAAAACTTTCCCAGTTCCCGGAGACCCGCCGGTTATTTGTACGGTTCCTGCCACCACCAAGGTTTGGCCGGGAGTGGTTGTGGAGATGCCCACATTGCCATTTGAATCGAAAACAATCTTATCGCTTCCATTGACTTGGAAGAAATAACTACTGCCTGATCCGTATTGGCCCCATACCGCGGTTCCGCGCGTGTTATACAGTATGCCGGAAGTTCCAATATTCCCGCCAACCCCTAGCAAATAAGCAGGAGTAGTTGAGCCTATCCCAACATTCCCATTCCCCTTAACTATCAACAAAGAAGTTCCAGTTGAGGACGCCACATTGAAAGGATCCAAGGTGGTTGTACCTTGGACGTTTAAGGAAACTGTGGCAGAGGAAGCATTAACCCCAACAACCGTTCCGTTATTAAGAAAATCTGCCGCAGAAGTTATGTTGGAGCCGGAAGTAAAGTAAGCGACCTGGCCATTGGTGCCCGAACCGGTAAAGGAATTAGAAGCGTTTAAGGTGGTGCCGGAGAAAGACAGGCCGGTGCCCAAGGTTACAGATTGTAAATTCTTGGAAGCATCGGACATTACCAAGGAAGAAGCAGTTAGAGTTGCTACGTTTAGGTTTCCTTGAGAATCAATATTTATTAAATTAGTACCAGAGCCATTCTGGAAAGAAGCAATGGCTGAAGTTTGGGTGGAAGTTGCCCTAACCACTAAAGTCGGAGTTGTTGAAGCGGCGGAGAAGGATTGGACATAGAGCAGGGCGGTGGGAGAGTTGGTACCGATGCCGACATTGCCGCTCGTTGGCGCTAACAAGACATTTGTCGGCCCAAATTGTCCTAGTAAAGTTCCGCCGCCATTATTATAGAAAGTTATTTTGCCGGCGCTTGAGCCTTGTTGTATGCGAAGTTCGTTGGATTGATTTTGTATGCCATTGGTTGTTCCAACACCAAATTCAATTTGTGTCCCATTGTTTCCCGAAAGCACCAACGCCTGATCAGGATTTGAAACCCCAATTCCCACATTTCCATTAGCCAAAACGGTGAGTAAAGAAGAATTGTTACTTGAAGCTACAGAGAAAATCGGAATAGTTGGATTAGTAGACGAACCCTGCACCGAGAAGAAGGAACCGGGGGTTGTGCTGTTGAATCCATAGAGTCCTCCGGCAGTAATTGTCTCGCGGACATTGCCATTGGTTTCAATATTTAAAGTATTATTATCGTTCGTTCCTAAGAGAGCAGTAGCACCAAAGCTATTTCCGCCCTGCACAAAAGCCAGACCGCCAACTAAGGTGGAAGTCGAAATCCAAGTAGGAGAAGCTGAGGAGCCGTTGCTTTGCAAAATTTGTCCGCTTGAACCAGCTGCGTTATTAAATAACGCAGCGCCAAGGGCATTAATTTGGAATAATGATGCGCCGGAAGAGGAGGCTAAATCTAAAAGCGGCTTCGTAGTAGTAGCAATATTTTGAAGACTCAATAAAGCTATGGGAGTAGTAGTGCCAACTCCTAAGTTGCCGTTGCTATCAATCCTGACCCTTTCCAAATTGTTTGTTCCAAAATATATCGGGGATGCAGCTTCGGAATACACAGCCACACCGCCGGTGCCATTGTTGTACAAATAAGTCCCTTCGCGATGGGCACCATTGGCTTCAGTATATGTAGAACCAAAAACTGCAACGCCGCCACGGTTGTTGGATGTATCAGTACCCAATTGGTATCCGCCACTTACTGTTGAACCGGTTATTTTTAGTGTTGCGGCATTAACTGATACTGTAAGAGTGCCGGCCGCATTGGCATCAGAAATAGTTCCATTTGGCCTTAACACAATTGAGCCGCCGGAAACAGTATTCACATACAAATTACTGTTACCGCCTCCAGTCAAGCCAATACCTGTACCTTCACCAATAATCCCATTAAGAGAAATTTGATTAAAAGTTGTTGCCCCTGGATCTTGGCCTATTAAAATATTTTTAGTAGCGCCGGCGTCTATTGCCAATTTCGCGCCTGGCGTAGTCGTCCCAACCCCCACATTCCCCGCACTAGTAACAATTAACTCGCTTGTTCCGGAAGACGAAGCAACATTAAACGGGTTTAAAGTGCCGGTGCCTTGGACGTTTAGGCTGACAGTAGCAGAACTAGCATTTACTCCGACTACCATGCCATTGTTGAGGAAATCTGCTGCCGATGTTATAGCAGTGGCAGAAGTAAAGTAAGCCACCTGGCCGTTGGTGCCGCTGCCGGTAAAAGAGTTGGAAGCGTTTAAGGTTGTGCCGCTAAAGGATAAGCCTGTTCCTAATGTTACAGACTGGAGATTCTTGGAAGCATCGCTCATTACCAAGGAAGAAGCGGTAAGGGTAGCGTTATTAATATTTCCTACAACATTCAAGGCAGTGGTGGAAGCTGTTCCCGCAACTTCTAATTTGAAGTTGGGAGAGGTTAGGCCGATCCCTGTGTTGCCTTGTACAATAAGACCATCTGTCGGGGCACCATTGCCAGTATAACCACTGCCTATAGATGCTCTGCCACTCACAGTAAGGGCATTTGCTCCTCCGCTTGTCATATTGATTCCCAAGGATATTGTGTATGCTGCGCGATCACCACCGCTCTGATTAGTGAGGCGCAATACTTCAGTTCCATTCCAAGCAAATATGCCGGATGAAGTTCCGGGACTTAAAGTTAAAGCATTGTCGGTTGCGCTGCGTGCAAAAGTGATTGTAGGATCACCTGTCCCACTTCCATAAAACCCTGCTATAGAACAAGATGATCCGCTGCAAACGGTAGACAGACGAGAAGCCGGTGTACTTGTCCCAATGCCCAGGTTGCCTGCGGGAGTAATTGTTAGCAAAGAAGTTCCACTGGAAGAGTTAACCTGGAAAGCGTTGTTGGCTCCGGTGCCTTGGACTAAGAAATTGACGGTTGATGACGTGGCATTAACTCCAACCACAGTGCCGTTGTTTAGGAAGTCTGAAGCAGAGGTAATATTTGTTGCGCTTGTCCAGTAAGCCACTTGTCCATTTGTACCGCCTCCGGTAAAGGCACTGGAAGCGTTTAAGGTAGTGCCACTAAAAGACAGACCGGTGCCCAAGGTTACAGACTGTAAATTCTTGCCGGCATCGCTCATTACCAAGGAAGAAGCGGTGAGGGTAGCTACATTTAGGTTTCCTTGAGAATCAATATTTATTAAGTTAGTGCCGCTGCCATTCTGGAAAGAAGCAATGGCAGAAGTTTGGGTGGAAGTGGCTCTAACCACCAAAGTCGGAGTGGTTGAAGCGGCGGAAAAAGACTGGACATACAGCAGGGCGGTCGGAGAAGTGGTACCTATACCGACGTTGCCGCTCATGTATATCTGACCTGTATTTGATATGTTAAATTTGCTCACACTTCCCACTTGGGCGTCAAATAAAAGTTGAGTCCCGCTACCAAGACTTGTTTCAGTACGATTAATTAATAAGTCGGTATTTGAGGTTGTTCCACTTTCACTATATGTCGGTGTTATTGTGAAGACATTAAACTGTCCGCCGCTCTTAGTGATGGTTCCCTGTAACGACGGGTTAAAGACAAAAGCAGAAGCATTAGCCCCCCCGCTCCAACTAACCCCCCCGCCCTGTCCTTGAGAAAATGCCAAAGAAGAATTGGCCGCGCTAAAAATTCCACTTGAATTGATTTGTGTAGGAATCCCGCCGCCGCCTACAATTAATTGAGAATTTGATAAGCTAGAGGCTCCTATTGTAAGAAGGTGCGAAAGAGTCCCATTACCACTACCATCCACCGTAAACTGGTTATTGTTCCCAACCGTCAACAACTGGCTAGGACTCGTGGTCCCAATCCCCACATTCCCATTAGCAAGAACCGTAAGCAAAGTAGAATTGTTGGAAGAAGCTACGGTGAAGATGGGGATGGTGGGATTGGTAGAAGACCCCTGGACAGAAAAGAAGGAACCGGGAGTTGTGCTGTTAAAGCCATACAAACCACCAGCAGTAATGGTTTGCCTAACATTGCCGTTGGTTTCTACGTTCAGAGTTTGGTTATCATTTGTCCCCAGCAAAGCCGTGGCCCCAAAGCTATTACCGCCCTGCACAAAAGCCAAACCGCCTACTAAGGTTGAAGTTGAAATCCAAGTCGGTGATGCGGTTGAACCATTGCTTTGTAAAATTTGTCCGCTTGAACCAGCTGCGTTATTAAATAACGCAGCGCCAAGGGCATTAATTTGGAATAATGATGCGCCGGAAGAGGAGGCTAAATCTAAAAGCGGCTTCGTAGTAGTAGC
>Ga0207111_10042_pt1 | contig 37041 bp, 34 predicted proteins | sample Alteio_BWMinHeat_71_FD_153577 | JGI IMG/M metagenome (GOLD analysis project Ga0207111, IMG submission 153577) | Enriched cells from forest soil in Barre Woods Harvard Forest LTER site, Petersham, Massachusetts, United States -... | ecosystem: Environmental > Terrestrial > Soil > Temperate forest >... | reverse complement strand
ATGATTTCTTTGGCGAGATGGGGCTTTTAAATAAGCCTAAAAAAGTGATATTCGTAGCATCTCGTCACATTTAATGAAAAGTTATTTAGGAATTTTATTTAGGGAAAAAAACAGGCCTTATGAACGTTTTGTCTAAAAAAAATAGCTTTTGGCGATTATTAGTTGTTTTAGTGTTATTCTCATCCTGGAGCTTTATCCGAGCAGATGACGATGCTCATGCTGATGCTCATGCCGATGATTTTATCATCGATATCGACCAACAAATAGATGAATACGAAAAAATGTTCAAGCAGCCGTGTGACCCTGACAATAATACGCCGCCAAATCCTGATAATGTTCTTATGGCCCTGGCGGTAATTAAAAGTCCGCTCTGGAAACATACCATGGCGCCTGTAGGGCGAGACATTTTGTATTTGTTGCCGCATAAGATTACGGCATTAGAATACGGTGGCATTGCATGCAATCTTTTCTTTAATATGACTAACCGTATGCAAGTTGATGCTGGTAACCTTCTTCAGGTTGAAGGGGCGATAGATCAAGAATTATTGAATTCATTTTTAGAGATTTATTTTCAAAATGCTTCGCCAGAAGATATTTCAGGGTTAATTCCTCTCTTTAAAAAGATGACTATTCAGGAACGTAAAGGGGGGTTATTGGTACAAGGTGGTTTCAATCGAGGACCATTTACCATTCAAGTTAATACGTCATTACAATTTTCAGAACGAAATTTTTGGTTGGATAAGCAAGATCAGCAAGATGTTAAAGAACTTATTCAAAGAATCACCGGACAAGAAGGGGCGCTTTTTGATGAACGGGAAGGGTATCGTATTAAATACGGTATGGGTGATACGCGGGTAAAATTTGGTGTCAATACGATCAATATGACCAGTATTCAAATGGATGTTGGGCTCGAGACCATTTTGCCAACCAGTCGTTTTTCTCATACCCATCAATTAAAAAGCAAACTTGGTAACATTGAAAATGTTGATGAACTCCAAGATTCTGCCGTAAGTATCTTGAAAAGTGTGCGTGATTATTTAATTGATCCTCGCTTAGGAGGCGGAAATTTTGGTGTTGGTTGTTATTTAGAATCTAAAATTGGTTTGTTTCATGATGTTGTTCAGATGTGGATGCGTCTTTCGTATGACAAATTTAGTTCTAGACGAGAAGATCGACTTATTATGTTCAAACAGGTATTACAACCAAGCGATATAAAAGGCGCTATGGATAGTAAGAATCCTGCATTTAAAACTGAATTCATTGAAAATTTTCTGATGCAATATGTTTTCCCCCCTTCTTTTAATGTAACAGTCCAGCCTGGAGGGGTTCTTAATTTTGTAACATCAATGAGTGTTGATTTCAGCAAGCGGTGGCGCTATGCTCTTGGGTATGATTTTTATGCGCAACAACAAGAGCACATAAGAAAAATTCACAAGACATGTGTTAGTTTTCAAGATTTGCGCATCGAAGATGCAGAATCTGATAGTGCAAGCCAACACAAGATTTTTTCTGAATTAATGTATTATCTCAAAAAGCGAGACTATGCAGATATGAGCATTGGTCTTGGTGGGGATGTGACGATAGCAAGTAAGGGAATTGGTAGGGATTGGACTGTGTACTTTAAATTTGCAGCCTCGTTCTAAACTAACTTTATGTATAGCTCATTTTTAAGTATACCGGCCAGTGAGAGTAGAAATGGCAATAAAGGGTGAGTTTTTGTAAAGGAATTGTATGAATTACAAAAAGATACAAGGAGCGGTAGTTGGTTTTTGTCTGATATTTTGTTTACAAGAGCCTGTTCTGGCGAAAGTTTCTGTAACGAAACCGGTACCGTCATTAGAGCTTGTGTTAACAGCTACGGTAAAAAAATTAACATCGCCAAAAATGCTCGCTTTTAATAAATTCTTGGAACTCAAACCGTGGATTACGGTTGAAATGTTTATAACGTCAGATCGAGCAAATTTAATTAGTGATTCAATTGATGAAGAGCGTGGATTAAGGCAAAAAGCGCCACGACAAGCTCATGCCTCACTTGTTCAGCAAGAAAAAGAAGCAATTAAAAATTTCTTAAAAAATTTACCAGAAAAAGAAGGTATTAAACAGTCGTTAAAATACGTTCTTATTCCGGTAAAAGATTTTTTCAAAACGGTTAAAAATAATGGAAATTTGATAAAACCGTTACTCGAAGAATGTCTGGGAACATCTGGATCAATGTTGGCGAAATTTTTTGATGCAAAAGATGATAATCTATTTTTTGATCAAGAGCTTACAACAAAAGATTTATTGCAAAAAATCTGCAAAGAATACATTACCTTTTTTAGTTCAATAGAAGTGAGTATTACGCCGTTGGCAAAAGAGCGGTATCTTGCAGAACGTGAAATTTATTTAACAAAACTTGAAAAATTGCTGCAAGAAAAAAAAGAAAAAAATATAAAAGACCGAGAAAATAAGAAAAATTCTCCAATGCCATTGGTGGGATAGCAGGCTATGCAAGAAATCGAAGAACTGTGTGGCAGCATTGATAAAGTAATTTACAAAAGTCCCGACAATGGTTTTTCGGTTTTTGCAATCAAAGTTCGAAGTGCAGATCTTATTACGGTACGAGGGTATTTACCCGAAGTGCATCAAGGTACGCAGGTTACACTCAAGGGGAAATGGACGTTTCATCCCAAATTTGGGCGCCAGTTTGAAGCTCAAGAATGTACAACATCATTACCATCAAACGCTCTTGGAATCGAAAAATATTTAGCTTCAGGCATGATCAAGGGGATTGGCCCCAAATTTGCCGAAAAATTGGTAAAACATTTTGGTGATCAGACATTAGAAGTTATCGATACAACACCGAACCGACTTTTTGAAGTTCCCGGGGTTGGTGAGAAGCGAATTTTTGCGATTACACAAGCGTGGCAAGATCAAAAAGAGATTTCGCGTGTCATGGTCTTTTTGCGTTCCAAAGATGTTTCGTCATCATTTGCCGTAAAAATTTATAAAGCGTATGGCAATCAAGCCATCGAAAAAATGCAAGAAAATCCCTATCGCCTTGTTGATGATATTTGGGGGATTGGTTTTAAGTCTGCCGATCAAATTGCCCTTAAGCTGGGCCTTGAAAAAAATGCACCTGACCGCGTTAAAGCGGGCTTTTTGTATGCCATCGCTGAAGCAACGAACGAAGGGCATTTATATGTTGAAGTGCAGCAGGCAAAAGATACCGTTATTAAAATTCTTGAGCTTGCAGAGTTCCAAGACGCGCAAGAATTATTGAAGCACGCGTTAACCAGTTTGTATCAGCAAGATAAAATCAAGCTGATTAGCGCTCAAGATCAACATTTTCTATCGCTGCCAAAATATTATTTTTCTGAAAAAGGGATCGCAAAAAAAATTCAGCAACTGCTTGAATATAAATCCAATCAAGAAAAATTTGATATTCATGCAATTTATCAAGCGCTCAGAGCTCCTGATGAAAAAGGGGTAGAACTTCATGAACATCAACAGCGCGGTATTATGGGTTGCTTGCAAAATAAAGTTTCGATTGTTACGGGGGGACCGGGTACCGGTAAAACAACGACAATAAAACGGCTGATTAAAATTTTGGAAGAAAATAAAGTTCGGTTTAGATTAGCTGCGCCAACAGGACGGGCAGCGAAACGAATGTTTGAAAGTACCGGCCGTAACACTGAAACGCTGCATCGATTGCTTGAGTTTACGCCAACAGCAATGGGTTTTGGTCGTAATGAGCAAAACGCCCTCGAGCTCGATTTTTTGATTGTTGATGAAGCATCGATGATCGATGTGTTTTTGATGCATGCGATTTTAAAAGCATTGCCTCAGGCTGCTTGTTTAGTATTGTTGGGTGATATTGATCAGTTGCCTTCGGTTGGTGCTGGAAATGTTTTGAACGATCTGATTGCATCAGGAAAAATTGAAGTAGTTCGTTTAACGCAGGTTTTTCGTCAGGCTCAAGATAGTTTGATTATTGTTAATGCTCACCGTGTTAATAATGGTGAATTTCCTCAGCCAGCCCTGCCAGGTGGTAAAAAAGATTTTGTGTATCTCAAAGAAGATGAACCTGAAAATACCTTGCCACTGTTGCGTACCATCTATACTAAAAAACTTGCCCAATTTGGGATTCATCCTGATGATGCGGTTGTTTTGGTGCCGATGCATCGCGGAACGGTTGGAGCTCAAAGGCTTAATCAAGAACTCCAAATGATTTTGAATCCTGAGCACGATGGTCAGCAATCGGTTACGCAATTTGGCCAGGCATATCGTGTGGGCGATCGGGTGATGCAGATTCGTAATAATTATGACAAATTTGTTTTTAACGGCGATATGGGTAAAATTGCAGCGATCGATAAAGTTGAGCAAAAACTGATGATCAATTTTGGTGAGCGTGAATTGGAATATGATTTTGCTGAATTAAATGAGTTGACGCTTTCATACGCGATATCAATTCATAAAAGTCAGGGGTCTGAATTTCAGGCGGTGATCATACCTATTTTTATGCAACATTTTATTTTGCTCCAACGTAATTTAATTTATACTGCAATCACGCGTGCAAAAAAATTATGCATCTTGATTGGTCAGGCAAAAGCCATTGGCATGGGCATTCGCAATGCCAAGGGTGTCGATCGAAAAACTTTTTTGAAAGAGTTTTTAACGACCGATCTTGAAGCTCGATAGTGAATGTGGTGAGAGGTAGTATGAAGATCAAAAACAGTTTACTCATTATTTTTTTAGGGAGTTTTGGTATGTCAGACGTTATTGCCAGAGTTCAAACAACAAAAAACGATACGACTGCTGTTATTGATGCAAAGCCACATCCCAAATATCGCAATATTATTTTTGATCTTGGACGAGTATTGATCGAATGGGATCCTGTTCAGCTGATTAAAGAAGTTTTTACCCATGAAAAAAATGTGCCAACGACATTTGTTGAAGATGTTCTCGATGCCACAAAAACGCAGTTGTGGTTAGAATATGACAAAGATATTCGCACCACTGACTATATTATCGAACAACTGTGTATCCAGAATCCTCAATTACACAAACAACATTTTACAACTTTTATGCGTGAGCATAAAAAGTATATGAATATAATCCCTGCAGGGCTCCACATTTTTAATCTTATTAAACAGCAAGGCTATCGTATTTACATTCTTTCAAATATGCCGATGGCAGTTTTTAATACATTGGCAGCAAAATATGATTTTTTCAAACAGGTTGATGGCATGATTATTTCTGGCGATGTGAAGCAGGTGAAGCCTGAGCCTGAAATTTATCAAACGCTTCTTACCAAATATCAGCTTAAACCCGAAGAATGTTTGTTTCTTGATGATAAAGTAGAAAATATTGAGGCGGGCAAAGCACTTGGTATTGATGGTATTGTTTGTTTGGATCATGCCGTAGTTTTGCAACAGTTGCAGGATGTGCATGTCATCAAAGCAATAGATACACAAAAAGTATCAGAAACAAAAACGACACCAACGGTGACTGCGCAGTAGGTGCCATCTATGAACAAACCGCATGATCGTTATAACGCAATTATTTTTGATATTGGCAATGTGCTTATTCGTTATGACGAAAAAGCAGTTATTCGTATGATTTTTGGAGAGCAACTTGCGTTGCCTATGCTGAACAAAGAACAGCTAAAATATTTTCGAACACAAGTCCCGTATCTTGTTCAAGAATTGGACGAGGGTATGCACATTTTACAACAGGTTCGAAAAAAAGGGTTTAAAACCTACGTACTTTCAAATATGAATGAAGATTGGTACCAAGGGCTGAGCCAGCGATTTGCTGTTGAATTTAAACAATTTGATGGGGTAATTATCTCAGGGCGTGTTAATATCGCTAAACCTGACCCGGCTATTTATCATGCGCTTTTAAAAACATATAATCTCAGGCCCGAAACATGTCTTTTTTTGGATGACAAAGAAGAGAATATTGTTGCTGGAAGAAACCTGGGAATCGAAGGAATCGTTTTTCAAGATTATCAGGACGTTATGAAAATATTAAAAAATTTAAAAATAATAGAATAATATTTTTAAGATTGAGGGTGCATGTTTTCCCATCTATTTCGTTGTATGCTTCTTGCTCTTTGCTTATTTTCTTCATGTGGTAAACGAGCATCACAACCTTCTCAAGTAAAGGTTACTGAGGGCGTTGAATATCAACAGATGCAAAAAAACACTGCTCCAAAATGGTCAGCACATGTTTTGCGTGTTAATCCATCAAAAGTATCTATCCAGCCGGTAAAAGCATTGCCAGGGTGCTTGGGGCGCGAAACAGTTTCTGCTATTGCAAATCGTTATAATGCATTGGCTGCCGTTAACGGGGGATTTTTTGAAGAAAACGGAACCCCAGCAGGAGTCTTAAAAATATGGGATTATTGGTTTTCAGATCCAAAACGTATGCGCGGAACGATTGGATGGAATCATGGATCTTGTGATGCTCATATCGATCGATTGGGTATGCAGTGGGTAGTTGAAATGAATGGGCAGCATTGGCCGGTACATCGTGTTAATCATATACGTGGTAAAAAAAGAGCAATTGTTTATAATCCCGCGTTTGGGGCTTCAACCAAAACAAATCGTCATGGCACTGAAATTATTATCGAACATGATCATGTTGTGGATATTCAACATGGTGTTGGCAATGCCACAATACCTTTCAATGGTTTTGTTTATTCGATAGCAAAAGACGCTGACATCGATCTTTCACTGGTCAAAACAGGAATGTTTGCGGCATTGCATTATTCTTGTCAGACCCCATCTTCGAATGATCAAAAAGTTGCTTGGGAAGAGTTTGATTTTATTGTTGGTGGAACACCCGTATTGGTTTCACAGGGTCAAGTTAATCCCGATTTTGATGCAGACAACATTTTACACAGCTTTATTCATAATCGGTATGCACGCACCGCTGTTGGTATTATGCCTGATGGCACCTGGATAGTGGTGGTGGTTGATGGTAAAGCATCGCCGATTAGTGAGGGGATGACCATTCAGGAGTTGGCAGATTTTATGCATCGTCTTGGCTGTGTTAAAGCATTAAATCTTGATGGCGGTTCAAGTTCAACGATGTGGGTTAAAGGCAAGGTGGTCAATACGCCTGGAGCGCATTGGTGGATTTTCAGCCTTCCAGGAGAGCCCAAAGTATCAGACGCTTTAGTGGTTATGCCTCGTTAAGATTTATTTCGATTTTATAAATACTAATATAAAAATAAGGTAATCGATTTGCTAGGATTACGCTTATCTGCTAAGGTTTCTTTCGATATTGATAATAATGTTCTCTTTATACATAAAGGTATTCTATGAAAACCATGATAAAAGCACTGATCGTTGTTGCTCTCGTGAGCAAGGGCCTTTGTGCCGCAGAGGCAACACTGGCGTTGACGGATAACCAAGGGTATGATTTCGTTTCACAAAAACTTTTATACAACAAAACAAATGCTGAACAAGCAAAACCTGAAGCACGTGGGTGTATGGGAACATTGGTACGTGAAGCAGCATTTATCGCACCATCGGTTATTGCGGGGTATTTAACAGCTTTTATTTTTAGTGCTGTTTGTACTGGTGATGCATCGCGGCCTGCGGCTGATCTTACGCCTGTTATTACAATATTTTTAGGAACATTTGTTCTGGGTCCGATTGCATCATTAGGGTACTATGGTACTGCTAAGTTAATCGCAAGTTACTGGAATACCAAACCAATTGCTCTTCCAACGCTTCAAGAATTTGTAAAAAACTGGAACATTTATAAAAATAATGTACCTGCAGAATTGCATAAAGAATTTGATGTGTTGTATTTCAATTATTTGAAAAATCAAGGCAAACTTGTGCTTGATGAAGATCGAGCAAAAGAAATTTTGAATAGAGTTCTTACTCTTTGTGTACAACAAAGCGAAACTATTCAATACAAAAATAGTTTTGCTGTGGGCAGATAGCATCAAGTTTATTGACTTTTTTTATAGAACTTAGAAAAATGAGCTTCTACATTTATCGTAGAAGCTCATTTTTTTTGATTTAGGTAAAAGGGCGCCATGGCAGTTAAACGACAACAATGTTTTGATGAATGCACCTTTATTATTCTTGGTGCAACCGGCGATTTAGCCAAACGAAAATTGATTCCAGCAATCTATAAGCTTGCTGCAGATAAAAAACTGTGCAAATTTGCACTTGTTGGGGTTTCATTACTTGAAACAACCGTACAAGCAATGCTTGAACCAGCAAAAAAATTTATTGGTTCTTTTGACCCAGAAGTTTGGGCAACTATTCACGATTCATCATATTATCATCAGATGGATTTTCATGATGTACAAGCATACGCATCGTTACATAATCTCATCGATGATGTTGAAAAGAAGCATAACCTGGTTGGTAACAGAATTTTTTATCTTGCAACCATGCCTGAACATTTTGAAGTTATTACAAAAAATCTTGCAAAGCATAATATTATCGATGAAAAGAAACGGCAAGGCTGGTCGAAGGTTGTGTACGAAAAACCATTTGGCTACAATTTAAAATCTGCAAAAAAAATTAATGCGAGTATCGCCAAAGTCTTTCATGAAAATCAGGTGTTTCGCATTGATCATTATCTTGGCAAAGAGTTGGTTGGCAACATTGCATTGATGCGTTTTACCAATCGTGTATTTGAGCCGTTATGGAATAATAAACATATCGACTCGGTGCAAATTATTCTGAGCGAGAATATGGGCATCGAGGGGCGCGGAGCATTTTATGATTCGTGTGGAGCGCTCAAGGATGTTGTTCAAAATCATATGTTGCAGATTCTTTCACTCATAGCCATGGAAGCGCCTGAAAAACTAACAGCACAACATATTCGTGATGCCAAAGCTCAAGTACTCAAGAAAATTAAAATAGAATCGGTGGTACTTGGACAGTACGAAGGATATCGTCAAGAAAAAGATGTAAAGCCCGATTCTACGACCGAAACTTTTGCGGCATTAAAAGTAGCGATTAATAGGAAGCGATGGAAGGGTGTTCCCTTTTATCTTAAGACAGGAAAACATTTGGGAGCGCAAGAAGCCAGCATTCATATTAAATTTAAGATGGTGAAGTGTTTGCTCGATTTTTGTCCTGCCGATTCCAATTGTTTAACGATCAAACTTCATCCCAACCCCGGCTTTTTTCTTGAAATAAATATGAAAGTCCCTGGCATAGCCAATCAAATTGATCCTGTCAGAATGGAACTTGGGCATAGCGGATTATTGGGGCCCAATACGCCCGAAGCATACGAAGTATTGTTGGCAGACGTGATGAATGGCGATCAAATTACGTTTGTTCGTTCTGATGAAATCGAACTTTCATGGAAAGTAATACAACAGATTGAAAAATTTTCTCGCAAAGTTTATACCTATAAACGTGGCAGCAATGGTCCGCAGGAGCTTAATGAGCTTGATAAGAAAAAGGAAATACGATGGCGCGCATGACGATTGGCATGATTGGGTTGGGCCGTATGGGAATGTCGATAGCATCACGTTTGCTTGATGCAGGACATACGGTTATTGGGTTTGATTTTGAGCCAGATGCGTGCAGCCAAGCGCGTGAAATGGGCATTGAAGTTGTTGAACAACTTGCAATGGTTGCCGATAAAGCGCGTGTAATTTGGCTTATGATTCCACAGGGCAAACCGGTTGATGATACCTTAGATATTCTTAAACCTAAGCTGCAGGCCGGAGATATTATTGTTGATGGTGGCAATAGCCATTTCAACGATTCGATGCGGCACTATCATGATCTTGCAAAAAGTAATGTTTCATTTCTAGATTGTGGAACATCAGGTGGTTTGCATGGACGCGATTTAGGGTATTGTTTGATGGTGGGTGGAGATTTAAAAGCGTATGAAACATTGATCCCGCTCTTTCAAGTAATTGCTGCACCTGATGGTTATGCATATATTGGACCTTCTGGATCAGGGCATTATGTAAAGATGGTGCACAACGGGATTGAATATGCGTTGTTAGAAGCTTATGCCGAAGGGTTTCATATGTTAAAAGAGGGCGAATTTAAGACGCTTGATCTTGAAAAAATTTCACATGTTTGGCAAAACGGGTCAATTGTTCGATCCTGGATTCTCAATCTTGCACATGAAGTATTTAAAAACGATCAAAATTTTGAAAAAATTTCAGGAAGCATTGGTGAAAATTTGACAGGACAATGGACCGTTGACGAAGCAAAAAAACAAAATATTCCCGTTGAATTGATCGAGCGTTCACTTGCACTTCGTGCATGGTCTCGCCAGTCGGGTGGGAACTATGCAACCAAACTTGTCGCGCTTTTGCGTAACCAATTTGGTGGGCATCCTGTTAAAAAGATTGGTGAGTAATGTTTTCAAAAATTATTGATATCAGTTGGCCAATCAGCCCAGCAATGACTGCATATAAAGACCGATCAGTAGTTGCTTTTACGCCAACAAAAACATTTGAAAAAGATCATGCGCGTGAAGCGACCGTGATTATCGGTACTCATTCTGGAACGCATGTTGATGCCCCAGCCCATTTTTTAGAACATGGGCATACGATTGATCAGATGAAACTTGATGCATTGATTGGTCCGTGCAAGGTTTTAGATCTTTCTGATATTTCAGAAAAAGTTACGGCCCATGATTTACAACGTTTTGATATCAAAAAACATGACCGCATTTTGTTAAAAACAAAAAACAGTTCTTTAGATTCTCAAGCGCGTTTTGATGCATCATTTATTTTTCTTGAAAAGTCTGGTGCTGAGTATTTAGCATCATTAGATATTGCTGCCGTTGGCATTGATTATCTTGGCATCGAGCGTGGACAGGCAGATCATGCAACGCATGAAATTTTGATGCACAAAAATATACCAATTATTGAGGGGTTGAGGCTTGGGCATGTTGAGCCTGGTGAATATACGTTGTGTTGCTTGCCATTGGCTTTGCAAGGGCTTGAAGCGGCGCCTGCGCGGGCGGTTCTTATGCGATGATTATGTTGCAGGTGTTGTCAGTTGTGTTTGAAACTCAGCAATAAATTGCGTTAAATTACTTAACAAATTGGCATCATCTTGTGATGATTGAAGAATGTGTGCAATCTGTTCTTTGAGCGATGAATCATATGGTTTTTGTTTATTCGGTACAAACAATTTGCAGCGTTCGCTGAGCATTTTTATGAAATGATTTTCGTACTGGGCACAAATATTTTTATCTTCACTTAAAATTATGTTTTCTTGATTTTTTCGATTTGCTGCAACGGTCCAATTGAATGATCCGGTCCAGACAATCTTGTTATCAACAATCATAAATTTATGGTGCATGAGTGCGGCGTTATTGAAAAATTTGGGGTCATCTTTTTTTTCACCCGTATCAAAAATATATACCGAGACGCCGCTTTCGGCTAATAGATGTGTTTTTCCAAACGTGCCTGAACTTATTTCATCGGTTATAATTTTTACATCAACTCCACGGTTGTGAGCGTTGATGAGTTCGTCGGCAATTTTTTTATCCGTAATCATGTAGATTGCAGCATGGATACAGGTGCTTGCGTTTTGAATGAGCTCGATAAGTTTTATGGTAGGTTTATCATCAGGAGCAAAAAGGGCGAGTGATTTTGGGAGAAGTGTTGAAACCGAAACTTTTTTTTCAATTTCCTCAGATGTTAGGTCTTGCAAGAACGAACCAAAAAAATATGTTTTTGAACCAATTTTTTCACCATTGGCTATCTGTCCAAGCGGTTTACCAATTTTTTCAAGAACTGAAATAATACGTACTTTGAATGGGTCTGTTCCCGCTGCCTCGATAAGTTCATTATTGCCAAGATATATCATGACATGGTTTATTCGTTCAGGTTTGTCAGATGCAAAAAAAATAAGATCACCAGGTTCTACTTCTTTGCCCATCAAATGGGTACTTTTGAGATATTGATCGTGAGAACAACGTGGTATTTTGATGCCAATAGCGCGATAAACAAGGTTGATGAGTGACGAGCAATCGACGCTGGTGACCTGTTCTTTCGAAGTTTCATCATAGGCACAGCGCCCGCCAAAACAATAGGGAGCATTAAGAAATTCTTTTGCATACTCAACCACTGTTTGTTGCAATGCATCTATTTGTTTGGTTTCGTTGTGAATGTATACATCGCTTTTTTTAATCATGCCTTTTTTATTGCCAGCAAGATCAACCATCAAATAATCGTTATGTGAGGGTAATAATGTTGCATGAAAAGTGGTGCCTAATGATACAGAAAAGAGCTTTTTTGATGGATTACGTGCAGGTTTAAAGATGGGAGACCACGCTTTTTTTACCCCAACATTAACTGTTGGAAATGTTGATACAGGTGTGGTTTGATCTTTGCGAATCCAACCCTCACATGGTTTCCATTTTGTAGAAAAACCTTCTTGTTCAAGGGTTTTTACCCTAAACCATAGCCCCTGTTGTTCAAGAGCTTGTAATTGTTCGCCATAGATGACCTGTGTTTTGTGCAAAATGTCTTTTGAGAATAAAGGATACTTGATATCTTTATTGGGCTTATCATAGTTGGCTAACAGGTCGGCTACCGGAACTGAAACGACCATATTTTGAGGAAATGGTGTTGCGAGGACATTAAAAAATAATGCGGTGACGTTTAGAAAAACGATCAATTTTTTCATTACAAACTTCATTCCTTATTCCTTTTATTTTTATGCGAGTAGAGTCCCCGCATAGTATATAGAGTTTCTATTTTTTCGTCCGTATTTAAATGATGAAATTGATGTTCCGATACGATTTTGCAATGAGATAATACGCACTTTCCCATTTGCACCGGTAGATTCTATGAGCTGATCATTTCCAATATACATCATAACGTGATTAATTTTAGTGGGATTTTTTCGTGATGCTGCAAAAATAAGATCGCCGTGTTTTAAATGTTGTGCGATATCAGTTTTAATTTTTTTGCATTTGATAAATTGTCCGTGAGAATTGCGTGGAATAGTAAGATTGTTAGCTCGATAGGCTTTTTGAATGAGTTCTGAACAATCTACTTTCTGTCGTTTCCTTTTTATGACGGCGTTGTGTTCATGCGATTTTCGATACGGTTGGTTAAGAAATTGTTTTGCACTTGCGATAATCTTGTGTCTCAGTGTTTTTGATGAATGCTCAAGCTCTTGAATATGCTGTTTTTTACTTGTGTGAGATTTAAAGAAAGAGCCAAAATAGTAAGTTTTTGCACCGATCGTTTGACCATATTTTATTTTATGGAGCGATTTGCCAATTCTTTCGGTAACCGAAAGAATGCGAACTTTATGAGGCCCAGATCCTTTATTCGTTGCTTCAATAAGTTTTCCATCACCAATATACATCATGACATGTATTATTTTTTTAGGTTTATCTTTTGCAGCATAAAAAATAAGATCGCCCGGTTGTAGTGCTCCCGTAACGCGATAACTTTTAAGATATTGATCATGGGCATAGCGAGGAATGGTGATACCAATTGCTCGAAAAGAAAGATTAATTAATCCTGAACAGGTAACGCCGGTTGTTTGATTTTTAAAATCTGGATTGAATGCCGAACGACCACCGCGGTTATAGGGTGTTCCCAACAACTGCTTTGCTCGTTGAATAACTTCTGAACGAAGTTTTTCAACAGAATCAGCTTTGCATTCTTGCCGTTGTTGGTAGGCATAGACATCTCCTTTTTTGATTAAACCTTTCTGTTTATTCACCAGATCAACTGATAAATATGAATGATTTTGAGATGATTGTTCTGCATGAAATGCCGTACCGAGTGATACCGAAAAGAGCATGTTAGATGGTTCAGGTGAAGGCTTAAAGATGGGAGCCCATAATTTTTTGACAACAACATTATAGACTGGAAGATCTTTTGCCAATGCAACCTGTTCTTTTTTTATCCAGCCTTTACAAGGTTGCCAGCCCTTGCCTAGATAAAAACCTTCTTGTTCCAGCGTTTGTACATGCAACCATGGTCCGTGTTCTTCAAGCGCAAGAAGCCGTTCTCCGTAGAGCATCTGCGTTCTGTAACAGGTATTGTCTGAATGAAGTGATCGGTGTATTTTTGATTTTTTGAGATCAAATACCAGATCAGCAACAGGAACTGAGACAACGACATAGTGAGGAAACGTTGTTGCTTGGATGGTATGCAATAGTCCTGCGAATGCGCACAAAAAAACAACAATCAATGTTCGATTGTTCATAAAAGCTCCATAGAGTAAAAAATGAGAAAATTACATTTTTTTGTCGTGAACTTTGTAACCAAGTATTTGTAGTTGATCACGAAGTTGGTCTGAAAGAGCCCAATTTTTTTCTTTGCGAGCTTGTTCTCGTAAGTTGATGAGTGTTTCAATTTCAGGTGTGATCGTTACTACTTTTTCTTTTATTGGTTGCAAAGTCAGACCAAGCACATTTTTTAGCAGTGCCTGAATAAAACTTAATAAGATAGGATGTTGTTTGATTGTTGTCAAATACTGGAAGATAATTCCCAAACATTTTGGTGTGTTAAGATCATCGCATAATGCTTCGATGATTGCATGAGCAATTTCGTGATCGGGAATTGATTGAAGAGAAAAATTTTCAGATATTTGATTGTTTGCTTCAAAATATGAAACTAGTTTTTTGTAAGCAACTTGTGCAGCTGCGAGATCATCAGGATTGAAATCAATCGGCGTTCGATAATGATGTTGCAAAATAAAGAAGCGCAAAACCATCGGATCCGTGTGTTCAAAAATTGCTTTGAGCGTAATAAAATTGCCCAATGACTTTGACATCTTTTCTTTATTAATATTAACAAAAGCATTGTGCAGCCAATAGCGAACAAAAGGCTGGTGATTTAAACCTTCAGATTGTGCCTTTTCATTTTCATGATGAGGAAAGATAAGATCCATCCCACCACCGTGAATGTCGATGGTTATTCCTAAATGAGCTTTTGCCATGACTGAACATTCTATATGCCACCCTGGTCGTCCATAACCCCAAGGAGATTGCCAGAATTTGTTTTCGGTATTTCCTTTCCACAGGGCAAAGTCGCCTGGATTACGTTTGCGTGCATCTACTTCAACACGCGCGCCAGCAAGCAGGTCTTCAAGCTTTCTGCCCGAGAGACATCCGTAATCGGCGAATGATGCGATATCAAAATAAACGTCATGATCGACGACATAGGCTTTTTTTTGTTCAATTAAGCCTGAGATGAATTCGATAATTTGTGGAATATGTTCAGTGACTATTGGTTCGACATCAGGCGGTAAGCAGTGCAATTGTTGCAGATCGTGATGGTAAGCAGTGATAAATTTTTCAGCGATGGCCTGAGGCGTAGTATGTTCGCTTTCTGCTTTAACAATAATTTTATCGTCAATATCGGTAAAGTTGCGAACATAGGTGACATTGTAATTAAGAAATTTTAATAACCTAAAAAGAATATCAAAGTTGATATAGGTTCGCCCGTGACCAAGGTGCGAATAGTCGTAGGGTGTGATGCCACAAACGTACATCGAGACTTGATGATCCGTTTGTGGCTTAAAAAACTCTTTTTGTTTGGACAATGTATTAGTTAATTTTAATTGCATATGCTTTCTCGGCGCCGCCGAATGAAATAATTATTCGAACGATTCTTCAAGATTTTTTTTGAAGGTATCTTTGCTTATGACACCAAACATACGGTCCTCTGCGTTCACTTCTTTACCATTTTGGAAGAGTAAGAAAGCTGGAAGTCCTTGGATCTTAAGATTTTTTGCAATAGATTCAGTAACATCAACATTGACGACAGCAAAGGTATATTTGTCCTTGAGCTCTGATGCAAGTTCTGCAAATACCGGTTTCATATCTTGGCATGCACCACACCATTTTGCCGTAAAGTCGACGATAACTGGTTTTGATGCTTTTAAAACTTTTTGTTCAAAATCATCTTCACTGGCGATATCAACAAATGCTTGAGGAGCTTGTTGTTCAGCGCTTGCTTCTTTTGCAGGGCCATGTTCATGTCCATGATCGTGGCTGCATCCAAAATGGCTGAAACGTTCGCATCCCGAAAGAAATAATAACCCAGCAAAGAACAGAAGATTTAAGAACTTAATCATTTTTTTTCCTTTCAATATTTATTTTTTATTTCTTTTTTTGTTTCTTAGTTTTCTTTTCTAGGAGTATAAAATTGATCACTAAAATACACAGATTTTTATAATATCTGGAAAAATTGTGGGTGTCCACGCTAGAATCAAATTCGGGGATTTTTGTATAAATGGGGCTTTCTGATGTCAGAGAAGCCTGTAGAAAGGGTGTGGTATGAAGAAATTTCGTTTGCTTAAGTCCCTGGTTTTTGTTGCATTGGCCGCGATTTTTATCAAGATCTATCAACATAATCAGATTATCAAGCTGAGTTATGAAAAACAGCGGCTTGAGAATAAGATGGGGAAACTCAAGCGTGAGTCTAATGAATTATTAGCGGTCTTAAGCATGCTGCAAGAGCCAGGCAAAACAAAAAAATTTGCACAAGAAAAAATGGGCATGCAATGGTTATCATTATCGCAGGTAGTGACGGTGACTGAAAAAGGGTTATTTGATTTTTATACCACAACCACGCGCTGATATTTGAAAGGTGCACATGCTAGCAAAAGATTATAAAATTCGCGTTTTTATCGTACTTTCTGTTTTTTTTGTTTTCTTTTCGATTATTCTTGTTCGTCTTTTTCTCATTCAGATTAATCAAAAAGATTTTTTTAGGACGTTGGCTCAACACCAGCATGAAATTTCAATTACCATTAATCCACCACGTGCAAATATTGTGGATCGCATGGGCAAAGTTATTGCATTCAATCGTGATATTCCATCAGCGTTTATTCTTCCCCATCAATTAAAACATGGGCAGAAAACTGAAAAATTTTTGAAACGCCATTTCCCTGAAGTTTATGAACGTATGCAGGTGTATCCTGAAAAATATTTTTTGTGGATAGAACGTAAGCTCAGTCCGCAACGATATGCACAGCTCAAAGCATTTGGAATGGAAGATATTCAGTTCATTAATGAACCACAACGTTTTTATCCGTACCGATCGCTCGCTCATCTGCTTGGATTTACCAATATTGATAACGAAGGTATTTCGGGCGTTGAGTTAGAATTTACCAAAAAGATGAGTGGCCATGCCGCTACGTTGCGGCTAGAAAAAGATGCGCGATCTGGGTTAAGTTATTTTGAAAAAGGAGTTGAAGTAGAAGGGGTTGATGGAGAAGCAGTAAAACTTACTATTGATAGTACGCTTCAGGCATTGGTTTATGAAGAGTTGCAACGTACCATCCATGATTTTAATGCAAAGGGTGGTTCGGCGCTGGTGCTCAATCCTGATAATGGTGAAATCATCGCGATGGCCAACTATCCAGGCTTTGATCCGAATCAAACAAAAATTCAAGCCCTGGATATTACAAAAAATATGATTGTAACCGAATGTTTTGAATTAGGCTCGGTGCTGAAAATTTTTTGCGCATTGGCAGGTTTTGAAGAAGGCGTTGTTCGTTACGATGAGATGATTGATTGCGAAGGGCATATTACGTATATAGATGGTTTTAAAGTTGAAAATTTTACGTACGCTTTATTAAATGCGCTCAAAGAAAACAACAATATTTTACCGTTTTATGATGTGATTAGATTATCAAGCAATGTTGGTGTTGCCAAAATTGCTAAACGGTTAGGACCAAAATTATATCGTCATTTACGTCGAGTTGGCTTTGGTTTTAAAACGGGGATTCAATTTCCGGGTGAACGAGCTGGCTTTGTTAACCACCCGGATAACTGGAGCCGTTCATCAATTATTGTGTTATCGTTTGGGTACGAGATTATGGCAAGCCTTCTTCAATTGGGTCGCGCATTTTCGATTATTGCCAACGGTGGTCATTCGGTTCAGCCAAAAATAATTATGGATGCTACAGCAAAACCAATCGATATAGGCAGAAAGTTATATAAAGATACAACGATTGCGCAGATGAAAGATCTCTTGGAACTCATCGGTAAAAAATATGCAATTAATGGCTATCGTACGATGGGCAAAACGGGTACCGCTCGTTGTCTTAAAAATGGGCACTATTCAAAAACCGATCATAACTATACGTTTGCCGGCATTGTTGAACGTGATAATTATCGCCGGGTGATTGTGACGTTTATCAAAGAGCCAGAAAAAGCCAATCTGTGGGCGTCTGAAGTCGCCGCACCGCTTTTCCAAAGCATTGCTGAAAAGATGGTGATTCACGATACGTTTGTGGGATAAGTGATAATTTAACGCGTTTGTTTCATAAAAGCATTCTTGATATACGAAATGTGGCAACGCTCGTTTTCAAAACGTACCGTTGCCACATCAAATCTTAAGACTTTATCAATAATATTATTTTTGATTACAAACCACTGAGCCGCTTTGATAATTTTACGCTGCTTGGTGATGTTGACGACCAGCGACGTTGGAAAATATTCGGTGGTTCGTGTTTTGACCTCTATGAAAGCAACGACTTCTTCTCTGACCGCAATCAAATCTATTTCGCCTTCGCGGATCTGATAATTACGCTCAAGAATTTTGAACCCGTATTGTTGTAACCAGGCTGCGACTGCATCCTCTCCCTTTTTGCCGAGTGCTGTCTTGGGTGTCATATAAATATCTTTATCTTAGCTGTCTTTCTTTAAATTAGTATTTTGCAAAGTACATTTCGAACGATATCAGCAGATATTTTTTCTTCTAAAAAAAAAATGGGCTTTTCGTTGTCAACGCCTGCGCCATTTGCGTAAATTGCGATTCAGGGTACTGCGTCAGAAGTTTTTCAATAGATTCTTTAATTTTCTCTTCATTTTTTTGTTTCTGAGCAAGCTTGCATTCAAGGTATAGTAGGCGGGCTTCAAGCGTTGGGTTATTTGCTAAGAATGTCTTTTTGATGTATTTCAAGCGACTATCCGCTGCATCGTATCGTGCTTGTTTGACATAAAAATTGAAAACATAAATTTCTTTATCAATCAATTTTTGTTCGCATGCCTTTTTGATGTCAGTGACTTTGTCTCGGTACTGGGCATAGATTGTTTTATCGAGATATTCTTTGGACAGTCTGACCGTTTCTTCGGTTTCAGTTTGATCACAATCGGTTCTGATGGTTTGATAAAATTTTGCAAGCAATGCTTTATATTTTGCATATTCTGCGCGCTTGTCGGATGGATAGAACTGATTGAAGTGTTCACACATTTGATAGGCTAAAGGATATTTTTCTGCTTTAAAATAACATTCGCCAAGAAGGAGCTTGTATTGTGCGATATTGGTATGGTCAGAATATTGTGTGACTAATTGTTCAAGATAGGCTGCTGCATGGTCATAATCTTTTTTTTGTAAGCAGGCCATAGCCTTTGTTTTAAGTTCTTTTGCGCTTAAATCTTCTTTTTTCTTTTGCTTAGCGCAACCCTGCATCAGCACTAGGCTCAGGATGCCAATAACCAAGCTACCAAAAATTCTTTGTGAAACTATTTTTTTTATGACCATAATATTCAATTCCCCTTGTTTTTAGAATGTTTACAATACTTTTATCCTATCATCAAAAAGTTCTTTTGCTAAGCGAAATTTGTTCAGTTAGGCCTAGATAGAAATTACTTTCTTTGTTAAGCTGCTTCTCTTCTCGGGCTCTTTTTGAGCTATTTTGGTTTTTTAAAAGCATTGCGTTTATTTTTTATTACAAAAAGGAATTTCATGGATAAAAAGCTTTTGTTTACGATTTTGATGTCGTTAGCAACGGTCTGGGCGTTTCAATACTATTTTGGCAGCTATTCGGGCGTTGTTGAACAGCCAGGTGTTGTGGCCGTTGGGGCCCCTGAGGCAGCGGTAGTACCTGGGCAACCGATAAAAGTACCAACAACCCAGGAGTTGTATAAACCCCTGAAACTAGATATTGCATTTGCTGAACAAAAGGCGCCTGAAGCAGAATCGATTACCGAGGTTGAGACCGATTATTGTACTCTTTCTTTCTCGAACCACGGGGCTGTTTTGGTTGGGCTTGATTTTAAAGAACATACTGGTAAAAACAGCACCCCGCTCAGAACGGTGTACAGCAAGGGTTCATATGATGACGACCGTAAAAAAGGTTGCTTCTTGCTAGCATTCGAGCAAAAGACCCCCTATTTCTACAAACTTGTAGATAAGCAAATTGTTGATAACAAGATCGAATTGACGTTCCAAACAGATTATGATCATTGGAAAGTGAACAAGATCTATACCCTGTACAAAGACAGCTACAAGATTGATGTAACGATTGCTTGTACGCCAAAATCACACGAAGCTGCTGAGTTGCAACCGCGCCTCTTTTTTGCCGCACCATATCTTGCCGAGATTTCTGATGATGTAATCAATGTATTGGTCTGGAATGAGCAAAAACAAACAATTGACAAAAATGAACCCGTCAAAGTTAAAGATCTTGCATGGTATTGGCATACGCCAAAGGCCATGATTGGAGCTGATGATAAATATTTTGTACACACGTTAGTTGATGATCCAAGTAAGTTTGTGCAGCGTGCCTATGTCAAAGAATTTGACCCAAGAAATATATTCCCCGTACTTGAAGGTCCTGTTATCAAAGAAGCGCGGAGCTGGAAACTTTCATTTTATTTTGGTCCAAAACTGTTTGAAGCTTTTGCTGCTGTTGATGATAGGCTTGAAGATTTATTGTCATTCGGTTGGTTATCAATGCTGTGTAAGCTGCTGCTTAAATGGTTAAGCTTCCTCTTTAATTATTTAGGCAACTTTGGTCTTGCGATCATTGCGTTGACCGTCCTACTCAAACTTCCATTTACACCTTTATCTATGTATGCACGTAAAAAACTTGAAGAATATCAACGCTATCAGCCAACGATCAATAAAATTCGTTTGAAATATAAACATGATGTACAAATGCAACATGAAGAACTGATGAAATTTCATAAAGATCATAATATTTCACCAACGACCCAAATGGTTGGTTGTTTGCCGCTTTTAATTCAAATGCCTATTTTATTTGCATTGTATCGTGTTTTAAACAATTCTCTTGATCTTTATCAGGCACCATTTTTTGGATGGATTGTTGATTTATCGTCTAAAGATCCATACTATGTTATTCCCGTATTGATGGGGATTTCGATGATTTGGCAACAATTAATGACACCATCAACTGATGATAAACAGCGTGTGATCATGATTTTTGTTACCATTGTTATGACGGTTGTTTTTTCAGGGTTCCCTGCAGGCTTAGTGCTGTACTGGCTGGTAAACAATTTACTGACCATTGGTGAAGATTATTTGAGAAAATTAGTTTTTAGATAAAAGAAGAAACCATGTTTGCTCAATTACCGGTGCTGCAAAAGCTGATTCGGCAGTTGCAGCGCGTTCCGTATTTAGCATCAAAAAATGTATACAAAGTTGCTGCTTACTTTTTAACCAGTGATGATAAAGTCATAGAGCAGCTGTGTCAGACCATTTTAGAGGCAAAAAAAACAATTCAGTGTTGTATGGTATGTCACAACTGGACTGAACAAGCAGAAGTATGTTCAATTTGTTTGTCTGATAGACGTGATAAGAACATTGTTTGCGTTGTTGAAACGTGGCTCGATTTGCTGGCAATTGAAAAAGCAGGCGGCTACAACGGTGTGTACCATGTTCTTGGCGGATCATTATGCCCGCTTGATGGCATCGGTCCTGATAATTTGAATATCGAAACGTTTCTTAAGCGGCTGAATGATGATGTTAAAGAAGTTATTTTTGCAACTAACCCAACGCCCGAGGGTGAAGCAACGGCTAGTTTTATTTCATCAAAAATTAAACAGCCGCTGCATATCTCAAAACTTGCAAGTGGTGTTCCTACCGGTTCAAGCCTTGAACACATGGATCGCGTCACTATCTACAAAGCTTTGTTAGGCAGAAGACCATTTTGAAGATACGACAAAGTTTTTTTTTGTTTTTTTCTTTTTTATATGTTTCAACATATGTGCCAACGATGTTTGCAACGTTTGGCAAACTCGCATCATCAATTAAAATTTTACGTATCAATAGCTTGCAGCAAACTATTTCTGATAAAAATCATATAATTTTTGAAGGTGAAGTTGAGGTTATTGTTGATCGTACCATGCGGTTGTGGGCTGATCGTGTTGAAATCGATAAAGAACAGCAAACGCTCTGTGCCGAACGTAAAAAAAGCGGTGCGGTTTCTCTTGAAAACAATGATTTTATCATGCTTGCCGATAAGCTGTTTTTGAATTTTGATAAAAAAACAGGCTATGCAGATGAGGTTCGAATTCACATCAGTGAAGGGTATGTTTCTGCGCGCAAAGCTGAAAAACTTGATGACAATGATTGGCGTATGGAAGAGATGATGTTTACGCCTTGTGATTCAGAGGATGCGCATTGGCATTTTAAAGCGCGCACGGCAATGCTACACGGTAATTATTTTATTAAGGCGTCCGGATTGTTATTTAAGATAGGCCCCGTTCCTGTGTTTGGGTTGCCGAGTATGATTTTACCGATTCAAGAAAGAACAAAATCGGGACAAGGTAGGGCTAAAAGCGGTTTTTTAATTCCTCGTTTTTATTATGATTATGATTATGGTTTTGGCCTTCGGCAAGATTATTACCGCCTTCTCAATGCGCATTGTGATACAACCTTTGGGGTTGATTGGCATGATCGAAAAGGTATCGTCTTTTCGAATGAGTTTCGATGGGCACGATCACCTGAAAGTTTTACGCTGACCAACCTTCAATATGCAGTTTCTCGAAACCAGCTTGTTCAAAAGCGCGGAAAAATTGTTAAATCAACCGTGCAGCGTTATTGGGTTCAGGGAAAAGACTTTCAATCAATTGGTTCGTTTGGACCTATGAATCTTTTTAGTTTGATTCGTATGGATTTTGGAACCGATAAACGGATTGGATATAATTTTCTCAACAGCATCAATGAAGTTGACGATATCTTTAGTAATTCAGCAGTGCTTCGTGGATTTATGCCACACGATATTCTTGAAATTCGTTTCGATGGCGACCAAACATGTCGTAAGCAATTTATTGATATGACTGGGCATGAAAAACAACGATTTCTGCCTTTGGCTCAAGAAATAATTGCTCAAACAAAAGAATCATGCAAATCGCGTCCTGAGAAAAATGTTTTTCAAAAAAAAGAAATAGTGGATAAGGTGACGGTGATTCAACTGCCCCATATTGAATGGAATACATCATATCGTGGGCTTGGCAATTTTTTGAAATATCGACACGATTTTTTTGTTGATCAAATTTTTTATCGACAACAGGAGTTTGAAAATATCTTTTTCAATTCAATGCTTATTAATCAACAAGATTTGATTCCATTGCGAAAGGCAGATCTTCTGCGACTTGGATATCGTGCTGATTTGTATCAATCGTTCAATATCAAAGGTCATAGCATCATGTTGCAGGTAAACCCTTCGTTACAGTTTCGAAGCAACATTATTCAGGATATACAAGCTAAAAAAAATGTTTTCGAGCAAAGGATTTTTGGTCACGGTTCCTATCGCGTAGCATGTGAATATGGCGCTGAATGGGCACTTCCTGAATTAGATTTTCATACCGATGATTTTAGCCGATCCCATTATATTCAGCCAAGTATCAAGTATGACTTTGTGCCAAAATTTTTTCAAAAAAATTGGCATTACATGGATAAATGGGATCGATTATATCCAAAGCATCAGATTGCGCTACAGCTACGAAACAACAATGTTATCAATGATTATCAAGTTGATGTACAGCTGCAGCAAGGGTACGACTTTTATAATAAAGAAGATATTTTTCCACTACGACGTGGTTTGGCAAGCAAGCATTTACTGCCCTTCCGTTATGATGTTTCGTTGTTGACCGATCGGTATCATGTTGCTTGTGCCCAAGAATTTGATGCCAAGAATGTTCGCTTATTGCAGTCTGAAATAAGTGCGGGGCTAACGCATAAGCGTTTTCATACATCATTAGGATATCTTTTTCAGAATACTGAGATGCAACGTCAGCGCGAGCTATTATCCAATATTCCCCATTTTGTTTTATTTAATGTTGCACTTCCTATGGGTAAACATACAACATTGCATTATGATGGTCAGTTTTATTCTGAGCATAAACATACGTTTTTTTCATTGGGAAGTATAAAACCCTTGTTGCATCGTGTTCGTTTAGATTATGATGGCCATTGCTGGGGTTTTTATGTAGGCTTTGAAGAAAAGAAGTATCGAGAGTTTGGGACAGAAAAGACTGAGCATTATTTTGTTTTTTCATTTAGATTAGAAACGATTGGTTCATTTGCAAAAAAAATAAAACAACCACAATTTGCGCGACGAACATAAAATTGCTATGCCAACAAAAAGGGATTTAGTCAAAGAAAGGTGAGTTATGTATTTCAAACCTCCATCAAATTATTCGTTATTCAAACAACGTCGACAACGTCTTTTAGAACAGATTCATGAACAATATCCAGACCAGGAAAAAGGCTTTATTTTGCTTGCTGCGGGGTTTGAAAATGACCGCTATGCATTTCGGCAAGAAAGTTCTTTTTATTATTTGACCGGTATTGCAGAACCCGGTGCCATTTTGTGTATTTATTTGGATGGGACCGAGATTTTATATCTTCCTCGTTTTAATCAGGCGCGTGATCAATGGGTTAATGTGACATTTAAGATGGGTGAGGATGAAAAACTTTTTGAGATTGATCAATCAAAATATTTAGGTGAGCAGATTAATGGCTATGCTATCAAGCCGCCATTTACCAAAGAAAAATATATGCAGCTTTTGCACGACATGAGCACCTATATTGATCATAAAACCATGGTATTTGCCTTGCTTGATAAAAGTAACCCAGGCTACTTTATGCAAGCTCACTTGTTCGAACGATTATCAGGATGGCTACCAATGCTTTCTTCCCTTTCCCGGGATATTTCGCCTCTTGTGTATGAATTACGTCGATTAAAGGATGATTTTGAAATCAATTTAATTCACGGTGCGGTACAAATAACCAAAATGGCGCATGAAACCGCGGCAGGATTAATTACAGCAGGCCGTTATGAATATGAAATACAAGCGGGTATCGATTATGTCTTTACTCATCTGGCAGCTGCAATTCCTGCATTTCCAAGTATTGTGGCAACAGGAAAAAATACGACAGTGTTGCACTACACCGATCGAAACCATCAATTGAAACATTCTGATTTGGTTGTTGTTGATATTGGTGCGGAGTATGGTGGTTATGCATCAGATTTAACACGAACCTACCCTGTTGGGGGCAAATTTTCTAAGCGTCAGCGCGAAATCTATGAAGCGGTGCTCAAGACCCAGGCGCATGTTGAATCATTGGCAATGCCTGGCATGTATTTAAAAAATCCACAAAGACCTGAGTTATCGCTCCATCACCATGCGGTGAAGTTTTTAGAATCGTTAGGGTATGCGCACTATTTTTGTCATGGTATTGGTCACTATCTTGGGCTCGATGTTCACGATGTTGGTGATTACAATACGCCGCTTGAAGAGGGTGATGTTTTTACCATTGAACCTGGTATTTACATTGCTCAAGAAAATCTTGGCGTGCGCATTGAAGATGATTATGTCATTACCGAAGATGGTGCGGTCTGCTTAAGTTTTGATTTACCCAAAACTCCTGATGAGATTGAGGCAATGATGGCTAAGACGCAGTTTACCGGGCTTGAATTGTCCTAAAATGACATACCTTCGAATTCTTTTTGAGTTATTGCAAACACTATAATTTTTTTTGTACTGTCGCGTTTTGCAACTTGGGAAGCTGTTTTGCCTGTAGAATCTGTTTGTTCTGGGTTAACGCCTGCTTTGATGAGAACGTAGACAATCAGATCATCACCATTTGCAGCGGCAATATGAAGAGGCGTCTGCCCAAGAGGGGCGTCAAGACAAGCGAGAATTGATGATTTTTCTAAAGCATTAGCAATGGTTTGAATTGCAGGGTGATTATGTGACGTGATGTTGTCTTCATGCAACATTGTGTTAATCGATTGTACTAAAACGATTGGATCTGTATTATCAAGCCCAAAAACTATTTCTTTTTGTACAGATGCTTCAGGTATTTGCATTGAAAAACATGGTGTTAGAGAAATAAGATTGCAAAGAACGATAATAAGTAATGTTGTTGTTTTCATAAAAATCCCTTTCATTAAAACATCTGAAAACATTCAGTGGATTAAAAGCTTCAAATTGTGTGGTGTCTTTGTTTGAATAGTGAAACAAGGTCATCTTTTTCATATTTCGCCGCTAAATGAGTTGGAGTTTGACGAAATTTGTTGATCGCATGAATATTGGCGTTTCTCGCAATAAGGAGCTCAGCAACGAGTTTATAATTGCTAGCTTTTGGCGCTAAGGCAACGTAATGGAGCGGAGTATTTCCATTGTCATCGATGCTATTGACAATGGTGCAGGGCTCAGGAACTTTTGCAATGAGACGAGCACGATCATGTGTATCAGAACTCTTACCTCGATTAAGACTAAAATAATATTTCTTAGCCATCGCTATTAAAAGTACCTGTGTCACTAAAGCATCACCTTCAGCAGCTGCGATATGAAGTGGTATTTGGTTGTGACAAGAATCGTGAGATCGACCAAGGTCGATGCCTGTTTTTGATAACGCTTTTGCAAGCATTATAAGCTCTTCGCTGTTGATTGATTGTATGTTGTTTGCTTTTAAAATAGTACGAATCGAAGCAACGAGCTTTTTTGGGCGTTGATAATCAAAATCAAATACTGGAATTGTTGCAAATGGGTCATCATCGTCATTGATGTTGAGTTGATTTACCTGCTGTGCTAGATCCCCGTCCATCGGATGAACAAACGTGCAATATGCTGCGACAAAGCAAAAAATAATAACTACATTTTTTATCTTCATTATATATTCCTTCTTATCCCTTAATAATATAGAATTTACTGAATCAACAATATAATATCAAGGCATTAAAAAATTTGAGTGCAATATTATTTCTATCAAAAGTTTATGTTATTTTTTTTAAAATTTATTGTTTTCTCTTAAAATTCTCAGCAAACTAGGTGGAGTTTGTTTTCAAAAGATTACGATTTGAGTGTGAAGAGGAAGAGACAGTAGAATGAAGATTCAAGAATTGATTCACAAGATCAAAGCGCAGAATACAAAATTTATTGTAGTTACTGGAGGCGTTTGTTCATCAATTGGCAAAGGGGTGCTGGTTTCTTCTCTTGGGGTCTTGCTCAAAAAATCTGGTTATTCAATTTCGGTTGTGAAGTGGGATCCTTATTTGAATGTAGACCCCGGCACGATGTCACCCTTAGTTCACGGCGAGGTTTTTGTTACCGTTGATGGAGCTGAAACCGATCTTGATTTGGGGCATTATGAACGGATGATGGGGGTTGAGCTCAAGCGTGATTCATCGGTATCTTCGGGCCAAATTTTTGAAGAGGTTTTAGAAGGTGAGCGTTCGGGCGCCTTTTTAGGAAAATGTATACAACTTGTTCCTCATGTTGTTGATGTTGCTAAAAAGCGACTGCTCAATTTTGCGCTTAACCATAAGGTCCAGTTTATTTTGCTTGAAATTGGTGGCACCGTTGGCGATATGGAGGGTGAAGTATTTCTGGAAGCCATTCGCCAATTGCGCATGGATCTTGGCGCTGGACGCATGATGCATAGTCACTTGAGTTATGTGCCAACATTAAGCTGGACTGGCGAAATAAAAACGAAGCCAACGCAGCACAGTGTTGCAGCACTCAAACATGCGGGGTTGGTTCCACATTGTTTATTCTTGAGATCAGATCAGCCCATGGATGATCATGCACTGGAAAAATTGGCTATCATGTGTGGTGTTGACAGTAGGTATATTTTTCAAGTATTAACATTTGACCCCTTATATCGTTTATTTCTTCATTTGCGTGATCAAGAGGTAGGGAAACGTATTCAAGAATTTTTTGCCATTTCACCTCAAAAAGAATCGGATTTAACCGATTGGCAGGAGTTGATTGAACAGATTGAACAGAGTGTCAAACCGGTTAAAATTGGGTTAGTTGCAAAATATGTGGGGAGCAATGACCCTTACATTAGCGTTGTAGAGGCGATTAATGCCGCAGGGATATTTTGTAAGCGTAAAGTGCAGATTATTGTAGTTGAAGCAGAACAGCTTGAACAGCAGAAATACGGCTCTGATGAGAGTACCTGGAAGGTGTTGAAATCGCTTGATGGGATTGTGGTACCAGGCGGATTTGATAAACGGGGTATCGAGGGTAAAGTTTTAACTGTTCGTTGGGCTCGCGAAAATAAGGTCCCTTACTTGGGTTTATGTCTTGGTATGCAGGTTATGGTGATTGAATTTGCTCGTTCATTACTTGGCCTTGCCGATGCAAATAGTACCGAGTTTGAGCCAGAAACCAAAGCTCCGGTTATTGATTTGCTTGAAGAACAGCACAAGGTTATGCGGAAAGGGGCTTCTATGAGGTTGGGTTCGATGCTTTGCACCCTTATTCCGGGAACAAAGGCTTATCAGGCGTACCAACAAGAAACGGTTGCCGAACGCCATCGCCATCGTTATGAGGTTAATAATCGTTATAGAGCCGATTTGGAGAAGGCCGGGGTTGTTTTCTCAGGTCTTTACAAAGAGAAAAATTTGGTTGAGATTACTGAGCTAAAGGACCATCCGTTTATGTTAGGTTCTCAATTTCACCCTGAATTTCAATCATCCCCGCTCAAGGTTCACCCACTATTCCGGGCATTTATGGAGGCTGTAAACCAGGCAAAAACAGTAAAATAAGTCTATTTTTTTATTTGACCGAATGGCATTTTTATTTTAGAATAAATGGAAACCGCTTGATTTTATTTAATTTTGAAAAGGTAAGGCTAGATTTATCATGGACATGAATAAAAGTTTTGTATTACGACAAGAAGATCGCGCTCCAAAATGGCGTGTTATCGATGCTTCTGAAAAAGTTTTAGGCCGTTTGTCTACCGAGATTGCTGATATTTTGCGTGGAAAAGATAAGCCTGAATATACTCCTCATTCCGATGCTGGAGATTATGTTATTGTTATCAATTGTGAAAAAATTAAATTGACCGGTAACAAGTGGGAAGGCAAGATTTACGCATGGTTTTCAGGATGGCGAGGCGGTTTGAAAAATATTTCCGCTCAAGATCTCTTTAAAAAAGATCCTACAGCTTTGATTGTTCATTCGGTTAAAGGAATGCTTCCTAATAACAAAATGAATGACAAAGTTATCAAAAAGTTAAAAGTATATGTTGGAAGTGAGCATCCACACCAAGCTCAAATCTAACAGGTACGTTGATAAATTATTATAAGGCAGTGCTACCACGCGTAGCGCTGCTTCTTTTTTTGTGAAAATTTTATGCTAAAAAAACAAAAAACACTTAATCAAACACTTATTTTCGAAGGTATCGGAGTTCATTCCGGCCTTCCTGCGGTGGTGACACTGCATCCTGCTGACCCAAATTTTGGTATTATTATTCGTAATAAAGCGTTCCCGAATCAACCCATGGAAATCGGTAAAATCGTGCCCGAGCATGCTATGCATGCAACGGTGGTCAAGCATCAGAATTGGTTTGTAAGTACGATTGAACATTTAATGGCAGCTATCTTTGTTGCAGAGCTTGATAATGTGATTATCGAGATTGAAGGGGTAGAAGTACCGATTCTTGATGGAAGCGCATTACCCTTTATTCAAAAAATTCTGGATGGTGGGATACGTGAGCAGGAAGAGACCAAAACGTTTCTCACCCCAAAAGCTTTTTTAAAATTTGAAGACGCGCAGGGTCGTTATATCGAAATTACTCCTGCTCAAGCATTACCATCTGGGGGGAGAGATACAACATTGTTTGTTGATTATAAAGCTGAGTTTAATCACCCCTTGGCAGGGAACCCTTCATTGCAGGGGGCAATTACCTGCGATTTTTTTGTGCATGAAGTTGCTCCAGCCCGAACCTTTGGGTTTCTTGAGCAGTTACCCTATTTGCGACAACATGGCCTTGCAAAAGGTACATCGCTTGGCAATACGGTGGTTATTGGACAAGAGGAATTGCTTAATGATATGCGGTTAAGCGATGAATGTGTTCGACATAAATTTCTCGATTTGATTGGTGACTTAAGCCTGTTGGGTAAAAATTTGATCGGTTCAATTAAAGCCCATAAAACGGGCCATAGCTTTAACCGGTTGGTGATTGATCATTACATTAAACATCCCGAAGAATGGGAATTGGTATAGAGGTTTATATGATAGAAGTAGTGGTTATGTTAGGAATGTTTTTAGGTTACCCATTAGTTGCTACTCATATGCAGCAAAAACATGTGCTGAAGATGCAAAATGAAGCATCCAAAGAAAAGATTTTAGATTCGATATTTATTGAATCTAAAAATATCGAATCTAAAAATATTGAACAAATCAAATAAGCTGTTTTAAAATATCACTCCAAAAGCCGTAAATATTCTTTATATTAAGCACCCAGATCAATGGGAGTTTGTGCATTGACAGTGTGAAATTATTTCATGGTCAACCATTTGCGATAGAGCGGATATTGTTATAAGATTAACTTTTAAATGGTTATTCTATTATTCTATTTATTTAAAATAGAAAATATGTAAAAAATGGTTAATTATGGAGGAAATCATGAAGCGTTCATTTATTCTCTCATGCTTACTTTCGTTTGTTCTCGGCACATCAATGCTGGGGGCGATGCACGGCCAACCGATGGACCAATCAGGTGATCAAAAACAACATTCTGGCAATAAGCGTACGCGTGAAGAACGCGATGGCAATGATGCCAAAAAGTCTGATGGCGATGCAACAAAGTCACAGAGTTCAAACAGTGGTGCCGATAACGATAGCGAACAAACTAGAAAACGAGTACGTACTGCATCAAGCCAAGAAGATGGTAAAGATGCAAAAGCTCATGATAGCAATGGTGACATAGAGATGTCATCTTCAGAGAACGAATTAAAACAAGAACAGATTGATTCAGTAACTACATTATGTTTTACAACAAAACCTCCTTTGAGAATATGCCCACTTATTGGAAATTTACTTCTTTATATTACTGAAGAGGACCAAGCTGATTTTGATGCAAAAAATTTTTTAAAAGCGCATGATATTTGCTTTTCTAAAAGATTCAACTTTCAAGAATTTAAAGAATCTCTTCTTAGCAACAAAAACAAAGATGTAAAAGCATCTGGTGATTTTTTAATTACACCTGCGCAATTACCACAATTATTAGCAGATGCTAAATCAATTATTAAATCTTTTTTAGTAACTGATGACAAAGAACTTTCCCAAATCAAGCAGTCAATTGTAGATTTTCGCGAATATCCACCTTTTAAAGAAGGACAGCTAATCCAAAAGCCATTTGCTCTTAATCGACTTTTTACCTATGCCAAATTACAACAAGTGATCAAAAAAAAGAATTTATCTCATGTTCGTCTTCCTAGAAAAATGCTTCCTATAGAAGATCGTAACACCTACCCATATAAGTGTCTGTCATATGAAGCTGCATCAAAACTCATTGATGCAGGATTAAAAGTATATGCGAAATCAAATGGCTGTTTAGATATTAAATTTGAATTTGACTTATTTCCGCATAGTTATCTGGAGCTTGTTGCACATAGAGAAAAAGACCATCAGAGACCGTTAAGTGTTGAGGCCGTTCACGATCTTGAAGAAATATTCAATGATATAGTATTTGACTTTGGTGATAATTTAGGCAAAAAAAATATTTTTAGCGATGAAAATGGTGATGCCGTTATTATTGACACAGAGTACTTTGGAACATTCGGTTCTGCTACAATAGCAGATTACTTAGCTGAAATACGTCAGCGATAAGCACCCTGAGCAGTGGAAACTGGTTTAGACGAAATCAAACCATAAAAAATAATTACTCTAACAATCGTAAATATTCTTTATGACTTTCGTAAACCATCTCTGTCATGAAATCAAGAAAAGGGCGTTCATCGCCCTTATTTCCTTTACGCAGGGTCGCAATATATTCCTGTCGCATGATGGGTGGAATAATAGTGATAACATAGCCAGCTTGTAAGAGTGCTAGATTGGTAATGAGCCGTGCGGTTCTGCCATTTCCATCAATAAAAGGATGAATGGTGACAAACTTGAGGTGGAGTTGTGCGGCATATTCAACAGGATGATATTTTTTTCGAAGTACCGGGATCTCTTTAGCAAATTTTTTCATAAGTACGGAGACTTTGTCTGGCTGAGGAAATTTGAAATCTGTACCTGATACATGAACTTGAACAGTGCGATATTTTCCTGCGGTATGTTCATCGATATGATAATAAAAGAGTCTATGTAATTCCAGAATTGCCTTCTCAGTAATCGTTTTTTTGGTGGTAAGCGAAAGCATGAAGTCATAAGCTTGGCTGTGTCCCAGCGCTTCAAGGTGGTCTTTAAGCGGTTTACCGCCAATGGTTAAACCATCTTCAAGCACTACTTTTGTTTCGGTCTCGGTGAGCGAATTTCCTTCAAGAGCATTACTTGACCACGTGAGCCCGATACGAAAATATTCTTTGAGTTGTTTAAGCGTATGTTGTGAGAGAGGGCGGTGAGCGTCGATTTGTTTTTTGAGACGGTCAATATCGGTGATACGATTTTTGAACATACAACCTCATGTGAATTTTAACATTTCTAGCTTTTTTGTTTTAACACCGGGTAATAGTTATTTGATCTTACCGAAGCTCGAAAGAAGCATTCTTGGATCAAAACCAGATAAGGTGTCCCCAAAAAGTGTTACAATATCTTTGTAGGTCAAGAAAAGAGCAAGCCCGATAAAGAATACCCATGATGCAAGATTGATAGCAATTTTAACATTCATAGGGATTCTTCTTCGAAAAATGGTTTCCAGTGTGACGAAAAGTATTTGACCTCCGTCAAGCGCCCCAATAGGGAGTAGGTTGATGAGCGCCAAATTGATGCTGATAAGCGCTAAGAAGATGAACAGTGGAATAAAGCCGTATTGAGCAGAGCTAAAGCTTTGCGATAAGATCATTACTGGTCCGCCAGCTCCTTCAAGGCTACGTTTAGAAATCAGGGTTTTAACGCTGCTCGCAATGTCACAAATCCATTTATTGGTTGTGGAAATACCCTTGGTGATTGCTTGGAAAAATGACATTTTTGGTATCGAAGTTTGAATTGCAAAACCAGCTCCCAGTGAGCCAATCGTTTTATTGCCACTTGGCTTTGATCCAAGAGTAATAGGGAGCTCGAGTTCTTTTTTGTCTCGTTCTATAATGAGCTTAACCTCTTGATTTGGATGACTCATCAATTCTTGCATTAAAATTTCTTGGACTTCCATCCCTATATTCGGATCTGCCAAATTATGCCCATTAATAGTGCTAATCTGGTCTCCTGCCTTCAGGCCATATTTTTCGGCTGCAGAATCTTTAACGATGCTCGAAACCAAAACGACGTTTCTTTCAAGCGGTTTTCCTACCATAAAAATGACACACCAGACGATATAAGCGAAAAGAAGGTTGAAAATAATACCACCAAACATTACCAAAAGCTTCTTCCAGTAGGCTTTACTGTCAAATGAGATATCGCCGGTTGCCTTTGCAAAAGCCTGTTCTCCCTGACCAACTTCCTCATTACCTGCAATTTCGCAATATCCCCCCAATGGAATCAGGGCAAGCCTGAAATCGGTTGTTCCAATTTTTTTTCGAAAAAGCTCGGGCCCAAACCCGATTGAAAAGGTTGGTGTGAGGATCCCAAATAGCTTACAAAAGAAAAAATGACCAAATTCATGAATAGCGATAAGACTTCCAAATCCAATAATCGCATACATAAATGGTAAAAACTTGAGATTAACAAAAGCAAAAAATGCATTAAAAGCCATGAAATATCCTTTTTTTAGGGGATTAAAATGACAAACGTTCTTTATTACAATAACCCACAGTATTACAAAGTTCAGGAAAGAACGCCACTCTTTTGACTTTATTGATGGGCTCAGGAGCTGCTTATGCGATTATTTCAGGGAAAAATACAAACCGAAAGGGAAAAAGCTTCCTATTCAACGGAGTTTGGCGACTGATTTTGTAATTTTCTTTGACGACAAGACAATTCAGCGATATTTTTACTTGAAAAATTTTCAAGAAAATATAAAATTAATCTATTCTTGTTCACACTGTGTACACTTCATTTTCTATAAACTTGCACGATAATTCAATATTATTTGAGCAATTGATGAGTTTACCACCGTGAGGACCAGGTGGCATTTAGGCCATTTGATGTTGTTTTTATTAAGAATATTAAGGATTTACTGTAAGGTTTTAATGTTTTATTTAAGTAGGATTAAAGGATATGCCAACGATTAACCAGCTTGTTCGCTCAAATCGTAAAAAGGTGAGCACAAGAACGAAATCTCCAGCTCTGAATTCTTGTCCGCAGCGACGAGGTGTTTGTATTCGTGTTTATACACAAACGCCTAAAAAACCAAACTCGGCATTGCGAAAAGTTGCCCGTGTTAAGTTAACGACGGGACGAGAGATCACTGCATATATTCCTGGTGAAGGACATAATTTGCAGGAGCACTCAGTCGTGTTAGTGCGCGGAGGAAGAGTAAAAGATCTTCCTGGTGTGCGTTATCATATTATCCGTGGTACCTTGGACGCTTCAGGAGTTGAGGCAAGAAATCAAAGTCGTTCCTTGTACGGAGCTAAACGTAAGAAGGGTGAAAAAAATGCCTAGACGTAAATCGGTAAATTTAATTCGAGATATAGGTGTTGATCCTCGATTCCAATCGTTCTTTGTTCAAAAATTAATCAATATGGTTATGGAACGAGGAAAAAAGAGTATTGCGCGAGCAATCGTGTATGAAGCATTTGATGTTTTGAGCAAAAAAGTTGGTGGAGATGCAAAGGCTTTCGGCCTATTTGAAAAAGCATTGGGACAAGTCAAACCTTACGTTGAAGTAAAATCAAGACGTGTTGGGGGTGGTGTTTACCAAATTCCTACCGAAGTTCGCCCTGAAAGAGCATTAGCTTTATCATATCGTTGGATTATTGAAGCAGCTGCAGAGCGTTCTGATAAAACCATGGGCAAAAGATTGGCTCAAGAATTTCTTGAAGCTGCCGAAGGTCATGGTAATGCTGTGAAAAAGAAAAATGATGTACATCGCATGGCAGAGGCGAACAGGGCCTTCTCCCATTACGCTTGGTAATTTTGATTAAGAGGTCCTGAATGAGTAGCAATAAATTACAAAAATGTAGAAATATAGGCATCATGGCTCACATCGATGCTGGAAAAACGACGGTCACTGAGCGTATTTTGTTTTATACCGGTGTATCTCATAAAATTGGTGAGGTTCACGAAGGCGAAGCTACCATGGACTGGATGGAGCAAGAGCGTGAACGAGGTATAACAATTACCGCTGCAGCAACGACCTGTTTTTGGAAAGATCATCAAGTTAATATTATCGATACGCCAGGCCACGTAGATTTTACTATTGAAGTAGAACGATCATTGCGTGTTCTTGATGGTGCTGTTGCCGTATTTTGTGGGGTTGGCGGTGTAGAGCCCCAATCAGAAACAGTATGGAGACAGTCAGATCGTCACCATGTTCCGCGTATTGCCTTTGTTAATAAACTTGATCGTATTGGAGCAGATTATTTTTCTGTTGTGAGCGAAATTGATGAAAAGCTTCATGGTGTTCCATTAGCAATGCAGATTCCTGTTGGACAATCAGAGGAATTCAGCTCAATTATCGACGTTTTAACCAAAAAAATGGCTGTGTTTCAACAAGATGCAGTTGCTGGTTCAAAAATTGAATGGGTTGATGTTCCTGCAGAATATAAAGATCAACTCGAAAAAATGCATAAAAATATTGTCGAAAAAGCATGTGATTTTGACGATGCATTAGCTGAAAAATATTTGGATGGTGAACAACTAACCATTGAAGAAGTAAAAACAGCTTTAAGAAAAGGCGTTCTTGTTCAAGCCGTAACGCCTGTATTTTGTGGCGCAGCATTTAAAAATAAAGGTGTACAGCTTTTACTTGATGCTGTTGTTGATTATCTTCCATCACCTCTTGAAGTTCCAGCTATTAAAGGAATTAACCCAGATACGAAGGCTGAAGAAGAACGTAAGCCTGATGAAAATGGGCCATTCTGTGCATTAGCATTTAAAATTATGATCGATCCATTTGTTGGATCGCTTGCTTTCGTTCGTGTGTATTCAGGTTCTCTTGAAGCTGGATCGTATATTTATAACGTAAGCAAAGGTAAAAAAGAACGCGTGAGTCGTCTTTTAAAGATGCATGCGAATAAACGAGAAGAAATTAAATCAGTATCAGCAGGTGATATTGCAGCTGTTGTCGGTATTAAAGATGTGGTAACTGGTGATACATTATCAGATGAAGATCATCCAATTTTATTGGAGTCAATTACTTCTCCAGAACCGGTAATTCATATAGCAATTGAACCAAAAGGTAAAGGTGATTACGAAAAGATGGTTCTTGCATTGCGTAAGCTGATGCAAGAAGATCCTTCTTTTAGATTTACGTACAACAATGAAACAGGTCAAACAATTATTTCGGGTATGGGTGAATTGCACCTTGAGATTATTGTTGATCGTCTTTTGAGAGAATATAAAGTTGAATCCAATGTTGGTAAAGCTCAAGTTGCTTTCAAGGAGACGATTCAAAGACCTGTGGAATCCGAAGGGAAGTTCATTCGGCAATCTGGTGGTCGTGGTCAATACGGTCACGTTTGGCTTAAAATTGAACCACTGGAACGAACCGCTGGTTTTATTTTTGAAAATGAAATCGTCGGAGGTTCTATTCCTAAGGAATATATTCCTGGCATAGAAAAAGGCGTTCGAGAAGCATTGAATGCTGGTGTGCTTGGTGGATTTCCTGTTGTAGACGTTAAAGTTTCTGTTTTCGATGGTTCTTACCACGACGTTGACTCTTCTGAGTTAGCATTCCAAATTGCAGGATCTATGGCTTTCAAAGATGGTGCAGCGAAAGCTTCTCCTGTTATTTTGGAACCTATCATGAAGGTTGAAGCGTTGACACCAGAAGAAAATATGGGTGACGTCATGGGAGATTTAAAC